>JGI24022J15233_10009309_pt1 | contig 11057 bp, 3 predicted proteins | sample Ectturendosymbi2_FD_15233 | JGI IMG/M metagenome (IMG submission 15233)
CTACACTGAGCAAATGTTTGTTTTATTGCGCACGAAGCGCATGCAACTGCGCAACTATGCAGAGCACACAACCAGTGAAGCGTTCCCAGCGTTAAAAGGGCTATGCGATATTTATATATATTTATACCTATTAAATCAAGAATGTTTGAAGTGCGCGAGAATGAAATAGCACGGCGCAAATTGTCTGGTGGTACTGCGGAAGTGCGCACCTTGGAGGGAACACTGATACCAGGATTGTCGCATGTATACACATTATTTTCCTCGGTTGTGTATAGATCACGACTTCTCAAAGCTTTTCGCACGCGATCCCCTATCCTTCAAATATATCACTTCGCAACACTTCGTCTGTGCTGGTGCAGTGGTAAAGTACAATAAAACAGATTATACCAGGGGTTCCCAACCTGGGGTACATTTGCTTATGTGAGGGGGTACATTTACGGCTGGCAATGAAACGGAGTTTGATAATATAGTTCTACAAAATTAAAAGTTATATAAAAAAATCAGTGGATTTTTGATAGTTTGCTCTAAGATATTTCAAAGGACATGCTCATTTGCCCAAATCAAAAGGGGTACCTGGTCAGAGGAAGGTTGGGCATCCCTGGATTATACTGTACAGGCATCCCTGGATTATGCTGTACAAAGTTTTTCACTGAACCAAATAATTTCGGCACCAGGGCCGGGGCAAAAACGCAGACGTGCGCCTTGAGAGAAGCAGCAATGAAAAAACAAAGGAGCCAGCACATTTTATTAACCAATGTCCTTGTGCAGATCATTCTCGAAGTTTCGTGAATGCTTCAAATTCTGCCTATCACCTGGGCAACAAACAGCAAACCACACGCGACCTTCAGCTGGAGCTGTGACTGCATTTTTACGGCGCAAATGTCCGTTGAAAACCATGAAGTTCAACGAGGAAAGTCGATGCAGAAGAACTTCCGCGGCGCGAAATCCTTCTGCGCAACCAACACCTGGCGTCCGCCAATCAGATACAGAATGTCCATCTGAGAGCGATGACATCATTTCCTCTTCGATTTTCCTTTGCCCATTTTCTTCCCGCCCTTAGCACTTTTCTTTTTGCCCGCTTTCGTTGTCCTGAACCAAAAACAAGCGTTTCGGAAACATCCACACGCTGTTAACCACGCCAAACACGAAGCTAACACTAAAATATGTTTCTGTACTAAAATTGCAAACATTTTGGCAGTTTGGACAACGTCCATGTCCCTACTTCAGGTAAGCGCTGAGATCACACGCCAAAGCTGTAGCGTCCTTTCTCCGGAAGCTGTGAAAAAGCAGGACAAGCCTTGCAGGATGACTCGCTGCTCTTGTTAGCAATTGGGAAAGGGAATACAGTTTGTTTTTTTTACATCAAACGCAGTAGATTACCACTGGTGTGGAGCAAACCCCATCTGAGCATATCAGAGTTTGTGTGTTGCTTTTACAGATATCATACAAATACGCAATTCGTACAAGTTTCTAATGAAACTCGGTGAGTTAGCAAAAACAGGCCTAGCGCCTCCATATTTCAAGGCGTTGAACTTCACAAAACTCAACATTTCCTGAACCACTCGTAGGAAGCGAAACAAATTTTGAAAAAACTTCACAGTCACACGCTCGTTTACACTCATGCACCCTATCTGATGTTCCGACTAAAGACATTTGTATTTGTACGCAAAGTATGAATATCCAGTTGGCCTCACTTAGTGGATTAAAAGTAACAAAGAAAGGTTGTCGCGATCAGAGCGAGTACAGAAAGTAAATGAAGTGAAAACTGAGTTTAAAAATCAAATCCGTACAAAATGAAAAACAAACTGACTTGGTGTTAGTTTGACGGAGCTCTTGGTTGACGGCCTGAAACACAAACCAAGGATAAGTAATCAAAACAAGTCTATGAAATCGAGAAGGATGATCTGCCGTCCTTTTAACTTAATGGTAAATCGTTCGACGAAGTACATCAGGAACTAAACGTCGAAATACAAAGCATGCTGTTCATAACAAGCTTTTACATAATAAATGCAGTGTGAAGGACAGTCATACACATGTTCTTTAATCGCTTCTAAGCAATTACGACGTTAATCGTGGTTTCTTATATTATACCGTATCAGCCATCAGATAGTCATTTAAAATTTCACCGCTCATCAATGTATTCTGAGCCTAGCACGATGTTGATGACGTCTACGAGTAACCTTAAGAAAAATGGACAAGTTTGAATCTTGACACACGACGAGGTACTTTTTATTGTTTCACAATGGTTCCTAACAGGGACACCCACATTGGACCTTTTTCGCAGCCCTCACACAACAAGTGAAGAAAAATTTGTTTACGCTTGAAAACATGTGATCAAGTTTTCCGGGACACCACTGCGGGTCAATGGTTAAAATGACGTTCTTAGTCGTTCGAGCAAAATGTTAAGTTGTTTGTGTCTCTGCGTGCCACAATATGGGCAACACAACTTGTGGCGAACACTAAGGGTTTTACACAGAGCATAAATATGATTTACATTTCAGCATCTCCGTCATGCCACAAAGCTTTTGGTATAGCGGCCATGACGTCTGTAGCCCAAGCACTCCGTACCCCTATTTCAATTAAAGCTTGGTACGGTCACATCCTCCACAACCACAAGTTTCAATATATGGGGCTTGGTGTGTGTTCCATACTGGTACGCGTTGAATAAAAATGATCTGCATCATTGAAGTGAATGGAACGAAGACATTATGTTACGTTTGATATTTCCACTGCACTAAACACCGCTTTGCAATCAAAACGTTCGATATTGGGAGTGTTTCCATCAACTACAGGTGAGCAGAAAAGATGTTTCGTCTTGAAGGCCTCTTGGGTCTAGTTTTCATTTGTAAGTGAACATCATTAAATCAACGTAACAATCATCGTCAGTTGCAAGCAGCTGGCCTTCGTGTGGTCTCTCAAAAAGGACAAACTAGAAAGCACCCGCAACACACAGCAGTAACGCACGCACCTTGGTAACGTTCATTTTCGGTGATTTTTTGTGCATGTCGTTTAGTATTTTGAGTTGTCGTTCTCTCTCTGTTTGCCCGGCGACCATGGCTGACTCAAACTGCAAGAAGCACACCATGCGGGAAAAATGAGCCTGACATTACAACACAATACTACGAAAGGCGTTCATGCTTAGCTAAAGCAGTAGAGATTCGTTTTGTAAAAGTTATGTCTTTGGTCTGCACTGGCATGGAACGGAAAAAGCGCAGAAGAATGTGAAAAATGTCGCGCACATCTGCTCATACGAAGTCACAACAACTGGTATTTTCAGTAATAGGGTCGTTATATAAAAGTGTCGCACAAAATAAGGCAACAATTATTTTGCACAATCTCTCCGCGTAGAATTTGTATTAAAATTATAGCCAGGATTGCAGAAGCAAACGCAAAAAGGGAAACTAACCAAGAAAATAATAACTTTTATCTAAGTTCCAGAACAACGAATCATCAAGTTAGATCTATAGGTTAGGAAGCAACCTTTATGCAGAGCGTAAAACGCATTTGCTGAAAACCACTAGTTATCTGAAACCAACGACTAAAAACTCGGGATGCTTTCTGAACAAAATTCGATGCAAGTTTCGATAAAACCGGGAAATAAGTGCTGAAATGCAGGTTGAAGGCATGAAGGTGATAAAAAATAGACGGAAAGTTTATTCATAGTAGTGAACGCTAAAAAACACAAAATTCAAATCACCTTCCGTTTCTTCCCACGATTTTTTAAAGTGTTTTCGTGTTTCTGAAAGAGAAAAAAAACGTAATTTTGATAACCAAAATACAGTTAAAGGGGTACGAAATAAATTCCGAAAGTAAAATATACAATTACAAAAAATAGGCACATATACAAGTTATAAAATTCTTGACAGAATGTGTTCGTACGATTTATTGCCCATAAGCAGAAAAGTAAACAGCGAAACCCAGAGAAGTTGCGAAGCTGGCATATCAGATCTTGCAGCGCAAGCTTGAATGCACAGCACGAATATACGCCAAGCAATTCCAAAATACAATCAGTGATGGAAAGAATAGCGAGAAGATTAACGCACAAATTTCAATCACTAACTTCTGATTGATACAGTTGTTTTCAACGCACGAAATTCACAGCAACTCTACCATCGCTCGCAACTTAATTACCCATTACGCAAGACGTTCTGTGGCAATTCCTGGACGCAGATTCAATGATTGCAAGTGAACCCTGTTTCAATTGAAACTAAGGAAATAATTTCGAAAAAAGTGCGAGAAATTGTCGCGTTGCATGTGCAGTTTATGCAAATGTACCCACAAGGAACCTGCATCGCACGAAACGGTATTAGAACAAGCTGAAACTTTGTCGATTCCACTTCACAATTTTTCTTACTAGTTCTGTTTCAAATCTTCCCAAAGACGCAGTGGCTTGCTTGGCAATATGGAATGACGCTTCCAACTGCAAACAACACGATGTTAGCAAGCGCCCATTTTATCAAATGAAGCAATAGGTCCTCAACCGGGCTGTGAGCTGGTTACATGCCACATGAATTATTTGTTTCAAAAACTGGATTCATGCAAAACACTGCGATACGCACAGTAAGAAGATATTTTTGGGAGACACAAACTTGACTGTGGACAAAAAGAATTAGAGGTACTGTTTTGTCAGAAACGTCAACAGGATAGCTGCGCTTACTGCACAACGTGCCACAGCAGCTGCATTTACGTGCAGTTTTGGAATCATCTAGCAGTTTCCAAACGAGGGCCCGCGGACCAAAGCCAGCACGCGAAGTCATTCATCCGGCAAGCGAAGACATTTTGTCGACTATGAAATGATAATGCGTTCACGAAAAACTTGTTGATTGGGTAGAATGTAACATATCCCGAAACAATCACATTACATAAGATGTCCGGCCCTCGGACTGTTGTGCGATGGCTTACGTGGCCCTCTGACAAAAAAGTTTTGAGACCACTGCTCTAGATCACTTTTATTTAACGTTACGACAAACTTTATCAAGATATTTAGGGTACTCACTTTGCACACCACACCAAGCAATAAAAAGAATGGAAGCGATTCGAATCCTACATTTACGCCTGGTGCAAACTCAGCTATGGAGTGGATCAATCGACCGCAATCACCCACCTCTTTCGTGGACTGTTGTTCATTTGCGATGTTTTTAGCCCCGACACCAGGGACCTTTTTCCCCTTTTGCCGGGCGATGTTTCGCAACCTCTGCAGCTCGTTCTTCGCGACGCGTTCCTTCTTTTCTTTTATCCGCTTCTCGAACTGATCTTCGTATGGATCTGGACGAATAAATTAAGAATGAAGAAGGGAACAGAAGTGGAGTGGTTTTGTCGCAACCGGGATGAAACTTTTTGCGGACACGTAAGTTTTGCGGTGATTGTATCAAATGCGAAATCGAAAGATAATCATCGGGTCACTTAAGCCGTTAAATAAATCGATAGTAAATGAGACACTGCCAGAATTTAAAGTTTACTTACTTTTGAAAACACACCGATTCACTAAATTTTAAGTTTGAGACCATTTTTCAGGTTAAAGCTAATACTGCATATTGTTTTGATTACAAATTCACGTGCGTACGAAAGTTTTATTTAAATTTTTTTTCGCCAGTTCTTTCAAGGACTAGCACAGTTAAAATTACCATGCATACATCTTGTATGCATTGCACAAAACACTACGCAAACACTGCAACAGACTTAGAAACAAACCTGCATTCTGCGGGACTTCTAACACCCATTCCTTGGTGCTGTCATTCGCACGCTTGTAACCCCAGCGAGGTTTCCATGACTGATTAAAACATGCACAGGATAGCAAGTCATGTAACGTGCCATGATGGGTTAAAGACACTAGACCAGGGATCGGCAACCTACAGCCCGTGGTCCGGATCCGACCCGCCTGGCAAAAACATCCGGCCCGCAGCCTCTTTACAAATTGTAACTGTGTGGCCCATCTAGTGGAATATTTTACGAATCTGTCCTTGCATCTTCTTTTATTGCATAATTATGAGGAACTGTTTACGAGAAACTGCACTGTACTATAAATGTACTGTATGTCATACTTTCGTTATGAACTGTGAAAATCAAGAGTTGATCTGATTGAAATTCCCATGTTTTATCAACAGGAGTTTGTTTTGGGCCCCTGACTAGGGAAAGGTTTCCGACGCCTGTACTAGACTGTAGCTTCAAACTCAACAGTGACTATGAATCACGATAAAAAAATGTTCGAGGGCAACTGCAAATTTCCGTCAAGCGCTGGGCATCATCGACCAAAAGTCATAAAATCAGAAGTGATGTGTTTTGCGAAGTACACGTTGCGGTCATGGCGTTTCCAGAGCTACTGATGATTTCTGTTTTTTGAAATAAATTTTTTTTACGACACACCACTTCGCACGAATTTTTGAAAAGAGGCAAGGTTGGTCACAAACGCAGCAGACTGATCAAAAACGCGGCACACACATACCTTGCTCTTTTCATCCCATACCATCCTTTCTCTTTTTCTATTTTTTATACCCTGTTTGAAAAAAATGTCTGCATATTAACCAGAAACGGACAACTGCAATGACAGCAGTGCTTTAACAGTAAACAATTATAAATTCACTAATAATTATAATTTGAGTCTTGCCTTGCTTAATTTTCGGATTACGATTTACCTGTTTTATGAAATCAAAATTTCACGCGACCGGATAATAGTTTTTTCAAAGAAATCCTCACAAGTATACATGTCAGTATCATACGTTTACAAGCTTAACCAAGCAAGACAACCACTCGGGGGCATCACGCTGAGCACAAAAATACTATCGGCATCATGCAGTACAAAACAGACGATTTATAGTCGGCTTCCATGCAAACCACAAAATTATGTTGGCAGAGCAACCTTCAGCTTGGCGTATTCCTCCCACTTCGTAGGAGGCTTCGGTTTGGGAATCTGAAAACAAACAGGAAGGTTTATTCGTCAGCGTTTCGCGCACGAGCGGCAATAGATAGAAATGAACATGCGACGCTTACCGGTTTTTCCCTAGGTAGAACAGTTTCTGGTTCTGGAAGCTGCAAACCAAACAGAAGGGTAATAATTCATGAAGTGAAACCACTGACTGCTTGCTGGAGACTTATTTATTTTGCAGTCAGCACCAAAAAGATGAAAAGCATGAAAGCTGATGTAATACAGGAAGAACAATCACACCAAGTTCATGTAATTCATTTATAAACAAACGATACGAGAACTACTTCGTAATATCTCCATGCGCTCTATAAAAAAATTCAAGTAACGCACAGCAAAACAAGCTTGGGAATGAAACCACACATCTTCGAGGTAATTGTCGTTATCGGCTTACCCGTGCCACAACGACATCTTCTACTCGTTCTGTTTCCAACTGAAAAAGTATGGTTTTTGTAATTTGATGTAATTTGATGTTAACTGACAAACACACCACATAATGAAATCAATTAAACATTGTACTATGAAACCAATTAAACATTGCAAACTTAATTACTGGCAAGCCGAAATTACGATGAGTTTTTTCCAAATAAATTCAGTTAATACTGGATAAGGAATATGACAACATGACAATCGAGCAGTTCTGGTTGTTGCAGAACACAGCAATTTGAACTCAATTATGTACAGCAAATTCATTGATTTAACTGAAAATATGCTTTGAGCCAAATAGGTCTACAGTAAACATATGCTTGTGCATAAAGTACAGCTGCACACAATTAAACTTCTGCATTACACTGTCCTAAATGTATATTCTTGCTGATAATGACAAAACTGTTTAGTACAGTTTGTATGGAATGTTTCCATTTTGCTCAGTTTTGAAACCATTTTCATCAACAAACAATCACAATCTACACACAGCAGAAGAAAAGCATATTAACACTGAATCACAGAAGCATTTGTACAAAATAGCCAATTTTATGATTCTTTAAAGCATACTGTCTTCCACATTTACCTTCCAAATCTGGTTGAATAAAAGCTGAGTGTTATCTCTCGACAAAGACCTCAGGTACTCATCCTTGTTTCTTCTAGAAACATATTACAATGAAAGTCAACTAGAAATTACACTTAACTATTGTTGTAGCAATAACTCAAAATTAAAATGCAGTATTCATTCTATAAAACTGTTTGTACCTCAAAACACGTGGTCTTACCCATATAGTACTTGGTTATGCACCATATCTTTGAAACTATTGCTAACCTACGAACTGTTTCTCATAATGCAATTACCCAGCTGTGAACACTACTCATAATCAAGCATAGCTTTGAATTCCATAGCCATTACAAGGTATGCAGCAAAAGCACATGTTTGTGACAATAGTTTAGTCATTCAATTTTTTATGCAGCTCTGAAGTTGTCACCTGCTAGAAAAAAGCAATATAACTGAGTTGTGATATTGTCAGTAAGTACTGCATCTGGATCCCAACAGAAGTAAATTTTTTTTACTGTGGCCTGTTTTGTCGTAAAAAATTCAGTTTGTGAACTACTTCAGCACATTCTCCATTGCAAAAGCTAAATATACTACTGTTATGTCCTTCTGTTGACAGATAACATACTTACCATACGGATTATGGTTAACTCACTTGGCAGTAAAGGCTCAGTTCAGTGTTTCCTGAATTCATAGTCATTTATTGAAAATTAGCAATAGGCAATGAAAAAGTATACCTTAGCTTTGAAACTGATGGAAGTAAGAAGATCATACTCAAAGTTTGGATTGCCAAAAAAATTTACAGCAGTTACCAAATAGACAAAAACAGTAATTCTAATCATAGCAAAAAATATAAATGAAGCTTGGAAAAAGAGTGAATGCCCCAAACCAAACAATGTTTATTTAGCCTTNAAAAGATGTAAAGAGAAATGATGAATATTATAATTGCAGACCATGTACATGAAAATAATAAAAATGAAGAAATGTTGGAAATTTACTGAAGCTTTTTGGGAACCTTTTGGAAACTAACCTAAGCTTTTGAGAAATGTTGGAAATATACTGAAGCAAGAAGTAATATTCAAAACTGTTAGCCAGCAACCCATAGTTGGGCAGGCCATGTGCAACTGAACAGAATTTTGTCTGACTCATCCAAACTGGTAGGCGCAGCTTCAAATCAGCTTTCTAACAATTGGCATAACTTACTCTCCTAGTTTTAGTGATAAGAGCAGCATGTATTTTGTACTGCAGTTACTACATTTTCTCTACAACCAATGATAGCTTAGATCTTTACTTCAGTAATGACAGCATAATAGCCCTTCAGTTCAATATTGACAGCATATTAGTCATGGTGTATCTTTAGCCTGAAGTTCACATGCTATCTGTAATTCGAATGCCTTAGTGTTTGTTAGAAACTGCAGAAGTCTTGGTTTGGTCTTCATCACTTCACCTGTAAGCTTTTGCTTACAATAACAGAACTGAAGATGCGTATTTGACGTGAAATCAATTTTCCTAGTAAGATGCTTTGTGAGCAGATCTGACTGTTTTTGTGAGCAGATCTGAAAGCCTTCATTAATAAACCTCACTTTTTATTTTGTTCTTTGTTTTTAACATTACTGTGAGCATATGTACACAAAGTAACCAAAGATAATGCAGACCTGTAGGGTTAACGCATGAATTGTAAGAAGTCACACCTACATAACAAAAAAACAAGGTTGATGCAAAAGTTCAAAAAGTATCAACATACAGTATATCATGCAATATGAAAGCTTTTTGAAAATTTCATCCTCTACTGCAGAGGTTCTCAAACTTTTCTGGCCCATAGACCATCTTTTCAANATATATATATATATATATATGTGATGGACTACTTCGACGTGCTGATACCTCATGAGCAACTAGTTGAAACTGCATTGCACACAGGTCAGTAAATGTTTTATCAACGACTATGGAACTCTCTATGGAGACTAGAAATTCCAGATGGACCACCAGTGGGCCATTTGAGCCTTGGTTGAGATTCACTGCTGTACTGAATTATGGTGCTGTATAACAAACGTGAGGTTTGTACAATAAAAAAAATTGTTCACACAATTTTTCTGTATAAGCATGTTTCTGACCAATTGTTTGTTGCAAAGTCAGTGCAATACTGATAAATAATCCTTTGATCGTTTGACAGTGAATGAGGTGAGAAACACATAATGATGGTATTTTGCAAACAAAACACGTAACATTTGCATCCACTTGCATGATGAAAACATTCAAACAAGCTGAATGCACAAGACTGAGTTGAACTCAGTAACTTGGCACTGTTGAGCGAAATATAGTCAAAGGCTAATCAAATACCACAAAATTATTTATTCATATGCCATAATAAAATATTGCCCATTGAGCAAATAATTTATAAGCACACATACTCCGTACAGGTCTGTCATTAGGACAACTGGAAGTTCGAGCATTTTTGCAGTGAGTAGCATAGTTTTGTAATAGATGAGATAATGTGAATGGTTCCTATGACAAAGAACTCAACACATTACTTAAACTGCTCAAACTTAATAAATTAACAATTTTAGAACATTTCAGTATTGCTGGGTTCTCCAACAGCTGAAATGAAGCAAGCTCTCACATGACACAAATTTAAAATACAGTTCCAATTTTCTTCAGTTTGTACACTCTATGTTATATATGTAGTGTTGCAACCTCTCTGGTGGCATTGCATTGAATGTGTGATTCATCACAAACAGGATGTGCGCGAAGAACAACAATATATATACGTGGCGCAAACAAGCAATAATAAGAGATTGTGACACATGATCTCTATTGTTGCTTGCTGCTACAGTGTGAAACTTCGTGCACTTGCCGCTCGGGTTTCNGATTGCAAGATTAGTATTTATTAACTCTTTGGCGTCCAGCTGGTTTCGGGGATTTTCGGGAAAAAAAACACCTAAACGCACGTGGCTTTGCGCGAGAATTTCTCCAGTCCGGTATGCTCCACAGACCCGGGAAAAGTCTCAAAAGACGCGGCAAGCCTTCTAGTCTGCACTCGAAAACAAATTTTTTGCTTGGGACTGCGGGTTTTTTGTGAGTGACGTCATAAGTGGAGGACTTTTAGGCCACCTTGGCCCACTTTGCTTGGCCCTGGGCGCCAACCGTTAGGTGGTA
>JGI24022J15233_10009312_pt1 | contig 11054 bp, 5 predicted proteins | sample Ectturendosymbi2_FD_15233 | JGI IMG/M metagenome (IMG submission 15233)
AAATATTTGACTAATTAGCTAATTAGTTAATTAATTAATTTGTTTATTTTAGATCATAACTTTTGAACCAGAAACACTAGAAAGTCGATCAAAGGCTCAAAGGACTCGGACTCGAGTCTAGTTTCCAATGAAAACCTCAGCAAAACACTTTGGCCTAGTGGTTGGGCCCTAAGGCAGGCAACATGAGCCAAAATGACCCTAAAACTACTTCACTTATGACGTCACTCACAAAAAACCCGCACCCCCCAGGCAAAATTTTTTTCGAGTGCAATCTACTAGACTGGCCGATCCGTTTGAGCCGTTGAACATCTCTCTAGCGCAATCGGCAGAGGAGCTAGGGCGTTGTTAAGGCAACCGAAAACTGCTGTTTTTTTGTGAAGATCGCCAAAACCACCCAGACGCCAAAGAGTTAAGATTAGTTGGTCTTCCAAGTAAACATCTGATTTGTGGTTTGTGTCATGTGTGAGAATGCTGATTCACAGCAGTAGGTTGCACCAAAGCATGATATCATTTGTCGAGCATGCTGACGCAGGCGTGGATATTCTACAGCACTTTTCCATACTTCAATTGGATCCTTCTTGGCGTTGAATAAGGATATCTTTTGATAGCTCTATTAACTCCATTTGGAAATGATCAGGCATTTGGTTGACATCCACCAGGTTTGGTTGATATGCCAGTTGCAAATTGAGATTGTGCTTTTCAAAATCATTGAATCTGTCATTTTATTCTTCAATCAGCAAGTCTAGGGCCAATGTGTATTTCTTCACGTAGCACGATCTGCCTGCTACTTTTGCCAGTTAAGGAAAGTGCTCAGGTGAAATATGTGGACAGCGGACAGATTTGAATAAAGTCAGTTTCTTTCGAAATGGCTAGATTTTTTCCACATGTCATATATAGATTTTGTTTCACCCTGCAGAGGAACATTAAGCTGATTTTTCTTCGACATTATATCACACAAAAAGCAGCATTTCTGCAAAAATTTTGTTCTGACAATTTGCAAGATGTATTCCTATCTTCAAAAAAATTGACAATTTATGTTTGCCAAGACAAAACTTTTTCAAGCACTTGTCCCTGTGACAACCAACACATTTATGGATGGTATGGTAGATCTACGCTGAATGTCTTGTCATCATACTGAAGCATTTGACAAAATTGCCGATACCTCATTGCATTCGCTCGGATGTAATTCATGATACCTATCACTGAACAAAGCAGATTTAACACAGAAGTTTTGCTGATACAAATTATAATGAAAGGACATCAACGTGTCTGGATTTGGCAATCCTCTTCGTAATAATGCCACAAATCCTTCATGCTTCCCTATCACAGAGAGTGCACCATCTGTGCACACGCTTACCAAATTACTTATATTTAGGTTTACTTCACAGAATTTTTCTTTAAACAAATTTCAAATGTCGATTCCTCATGTTCTCTCTGCAAGGGTACCCAAACCCAGCAGCTCCTCATAGCACTAAAAATCCTAAGTTATAAGACGAATAAAAAATGGCACTTGTGCCGAATCATTTATATCAGTTGACTCATCCAAAGCAATGAAACAGTACACATCTTTGTTTCAGCATAATTTGTAAATTTGCTCAGATACACGTCCCTACAATCAGTGAAAATTGTCATTGGGTCTCTAGAATTGGAGAAATTGGGTCCCTACAGGTTCATAGTGGGTACCTAACATTTTCCTTTAAAAAAAACACTGCTATATGGCTTGCCTTTCTTACCAAGAATATACGCTATTCTGTGCGTTGCTTCAGTAATGTTTGTCCCTTGTTTTGATACTGACTGAAACACTTGCTGCTGTTGCTGATTTTGAAGCTTCATCTTCTTAGTGCTTCATTACGGGCCTCACCTTCCAATGCAACATATTTATGATTTTTGTGAGTTGCGTAATGCTGATTAACATTGTGTTTTTTTCACAGTTGTAATCATAGAGTTGCAAAGTAAGCACATCATTTTGTCCTTTACAGCAACTACATAAAACTGCAACTCCCATTCCTCATTGAATACTCTCCTTTCTTCCTGTAGTGTTCTTTTTCTGATCTTAGGCTTTGACATGGTCTGTTTACAGAAAATAAGAATAGTAATGTTACTCAGATATATCGACTACTATTCCTACTTTTCTCTCATCAAGCTACAAAAAAAACTTGTGGGTTTGTGAACCATCTCACATTTTTGCTTGCTGCGTACCTAGTTTTATGTCAGTAAATTCTAACCTAAGAAAATTCAACAAGTACACTTCCACGCACAAGTGCAACACATTGTTGTACTACTAAACTACCTGCTGTATAAATGCAGGATGTTGCTGTATTGCTAAAAACTAAACTACTTCTACCACACACAAGTGCATCATCTTGCTGAATTACTTTATCACGTCCGAATATTGCCAGGCAAAGTTCACTGAACTTTAAAGTTAGTAACATCACAGACACCGCATGACGGATTCAAGCGGAAGGTGAACATGCTCGGGCCGATTGCTCTATAATTTAAGAAACAAAGCCACTGTTACGTTACTCCGCATTTTGACTTTTTCGATATAAACGATTTTACCTACCACACACATGGGATGCTGATGAGAATGTTCCAGAACAGTGTTTAGTATTACTGCATGCAATAATTTGAAGATTTTGATTTTCAGGAACAGGTTTTATATATAACTTGTAAGAAAAACTTTGTGCTATTTCAACTGGCCTGATTTGAGAGTGAGACTTTTACACGCAAGCAAAATATAATTGAAAAAATATGGTTAAGTGAGCAAATGGTTAGAAGGCCGCACAAACTCTTCAATAAGGCTGCACTTTCCCCATCCCTAGGCTAAACCCTCTTTCAGAATTTAATGAAATTTGGCATACATGTTGGTTTTAATCCCCAAACCTCAAATCTAACGTTTTTCATTGATTGGATGATTGCTTGCCGAGATATGGGAGGATTTTTTTGAAATTTTATGATAAAATAATTGGGGGTGCATAACTTCAAATCACCATATCTTTTGAACTAGAGGTTCAATCTGGAAAAGTAAGGTACCTTTCAAAAAGGAAGAAACCCAGGAATTCAAATCGATAAAATTTTTGTTATTTGGATAAATTTTTGTGTTATGACTTTTTGACCTATATTTTCACCTTGAAATTGATGTACAAAAACATTAAGTTGTAAAACAATACTTCAGCAAAAGTTAGGCTTTAAAGCAAATATGAAAGTTTGTTATTCGATGTGCCTGCAGTTGCAATGGAAACACAGTGCTTACTATAGCTCAACTGATGCATCGACATGCCAATATATATATTGACCGATGTGGCAGTGATGCCGATGTATTATACCTGCAAAATTCTACTATGTTATTGTTCTGCATGGGGCATTCGGAAACCCAAGATGCTACTTCATCTCTGATTGATTAATGTAAGTTCTCTGTCCTGTTCTTTACGGCACAAAGCCCTTTCCAGGGGTAGGGCAATAGTAGATTTTTCCAGAGGTAAACAGTGGTGAAATTTCATTTTACAAGCTCAAAACTAATGATGAAAACATTTTTATAAAAGATTAATGGTGAACCATCACATTTCAAAATGATCTCCCTTTGGATGGCTATGCCCGGGTTTGCACAGAATTTGATGTTGTACAGTGCTTCATCGCAGTGAAGGTAATGTCTTTCCAATGTGGAGTAATGCAATATTGTCGGTATCAGCCCAAAAAAGGCATGGTGGTCAAGCTCTAGTATTTACCCAAGACAGTTCAAGCATGTCTTCTGGGATTACCAGATGCACTCCAAAAATGAAGCATGACAGTCTGGGGTAAAATTGTCTTCAATGACAGCTTGACAATGTTATTGCATTAATGCAGGAATTGTGTATATCTCAGATCACATAACCCCACTTAATTTTGTTGACTACAGCACAGGTTGTATACACTTTTCCACCTGTGGGATCATCATAAATTAAATGTTGTGTAGAGCAGTGATACTGAGGGTTGATGTAATAAAAACCTGACCCAAAAAACCACCTGTTTTTTTTTTCAAAAAACCCATAAAAAAAATATAATTTTCCTTTGAAAAATCTATGAAGTAAAAAGTAAAATAAGCAGAAAACTTGTTCAGTTAACTGTAAATCTTTTTTCAATTAAACAAAATGAACAGCAACAAAATTTGAAGGATTTGAATTAAAGAAGAGAATAAATCCAACCGTTTGAGCAAATTTTACCAGTTACCTTCTTCGGCTCTGTATAATCAGCATATTTTAACCAATTTTTCTGCCTTCTCTGCATTCAAACTATTTCTGAAGTTGGACCATGCCAAACCATATACTGAAAAAATACACTCTATGGACACTGGACTAGCATGACATGCACATAAACTTGACATGAAACTGCAGAGTTAGTGTGGGAATGGCTTTTCTTTTATTGCTGTGTGTGTGCTTGTCAAGCCTTATCACTTTGGAGTGAACTGACCAACAACACTTTGCAAAAACAAAGATTAGGACATTTCTTTACCTCAATTTTGAATGTCATATTAGGTATAAGTTATTGTTGTGTAATTCTGAAAATGGTGGTATGGGATGATGCAATAGAAACAATTCAGAAAGGAGCTTTCTGTTTTTCTTAAGAAAGAAGAAAAACTGGTTTCTTTCTTAAAAAAAAATAAAAAAAACGCGTTTTATAAAAAAAACAAAAGAACAGGTGGTTGTTTTTGTTTTTTTTTAAACTGGGTTTTTATCAACCCTGGTGGTGCTCAATGTAGACTACTGATGGTCCACACAGCATTTCTAGATGTCCACAGAGAATTCATATCCATAAAAATTTTTAGTTAGTTCACAGAAATGTAACTATTATGCATGAACGTAGGAGTGGTCCATTAGAATTTTTTGAAAAGGAAAGGTCCATGCACTGAAAAAAACACTGGTGTAGAAGATAAGAACCAGATAAAGTCAGGAATGGCACTCATTTACTAACTTTCCTTAAGCTTTAATTATTTTCAACAGAGCAAGCTTAAAGAAACTGCAGACATAAAGTAGATATGTATAATTGCTAGGGCAACCAATTTTTTGACCTAAAAACTTACAATTTTGACTGTATAATTTACAAATTTTAACTTTATTTTGACCTACAAATTTTCTGCATTCGCAACTGCAAAATAATTCAGCCTTAGGTGATGAGGTTAACCCAGAAGCATATTCATGCACTCCATGCTCTGAAATTTTTAAATATTTGGTTGTTTTGGTTGTTTAACTTTGGGAATGATATATTGATAAGTACATAAATAACTACAGTAGAGTCAAACCTGAGAACATCACAAAGTTTAAACATTGTATGCATGATGGATTGAGCATTTATCATACCAAGTACTGTAAGACCACATTTCTTGCTTACCACGCTTATCCTACATAATATTCAATCGTCCAGTAGTGAGCAAAACAACATTATTACGTCAGAAATTGCAACAAGCCCATTATCATTACAGACTCGCAACTAAACTTGCAAAAGCATATCATTATCTGTTGTTCCAGTTTCAACAAAATATCGATAAAGAGAAAAAAACTGTGCTGCAAGAAATTTTGTCCTAACGATAAATTTTGACTTTTTGTGACCTAATAACTTGGGATTCCCTCAGGGCATGAGCGTGAAAATTTGTGAAATTTGTTTTGTGGACGTTACATGAAGTTCCAAAACGGCAGAAAAATTTTGACTTCATTGACTTTTGGTTGCCATAGAAATTGCATATATATGAGTACTTCAGCCTGTTCATTTTGGAACGAGATTATCACGTTGCAATAAAAGGAAATCTAATATGCAAATTTAGTTCGTACTATTTTTGGTTTTTGCGAAATTCACGCCTTTCTGTTGCTGTTTCTCTTAGCATGAGTTCAAATCGGTGATTTAAATCAAGCAATAAAACTCATGATTTAAATCAAGCACTGTAAATTTAAAAATTCATGTCGGTTTAGAGCTTTGTGTAATGTCTATGGCACATTTAATTATCACTCTAATAGGTTTTCACATAGCCTATGCAGTATTAGTGTAGAAGGCAAAAAGTTCTTGTGATGACACAAGTTAAAACTACTTCATTGTATCAATCATAGCAATAGTGAGGTCACAAATTCTATGTTATTTAACTGCATAAATGACATGTGGACTGAAATCACTAACCCTTGCAGATTGAAAACAAGTTTGAAAGTGTAAACTGGCATAAAGTGAAAGTTTCATTTAAATTCCATCAAACATGAAGGCTGTTGAGTTTAAACATAGCTATAGAACATCTTTTTGATTCATGAAACAGGTGTGTGATTATTAGGGCAACCAATTTTTTGACCTAAAAACTTAAAAATTTGTCTTTTTAATTTGTAAATTTTGACACATCAATTTCCTGCGTTTGAAACTGAAATGCGGAATACGAAGCATATTCATATTCAGTATTAGAAAACAAACCTATCAGTTTGTTCTGTTGAAATGAAACAAAAAGTAGCTTACCTGCAAAATCTGGTAGAGCATGTTTTAAAAATTTTCTGGCTACCTTCAGTTTCATGAAACAAACCTTGTTGATTCTTTGCACTGCGGTAATGTGCTTCCACCATAAACGTTTTGTCACTTTTCACTAAGCAGTCACAGAATTTGCAAAGTAATTCACTTTTAGGTGTTGAGGTAAACTCTTTGAACTTTTGAAGAATTTGGTTGTTGAACCTTAGGCACGATATGTTGATAAGTACATTAATAAATATAGTTGAATCAAATCTGAGAATATCATAAAGTCAAAACACTGTATATGCATGATGGGGCATTGCCTTGCCTAGTCTATTTAATATTCAATCGTCCAGTAGTGGACTAAACAACTTTATTACATCAAAAGTCACAACAAACCCATTACTATATCACAATTTCAATGAAACTTGTAAAATATTATCAAAATCTGTTGTTGTACTGTAACTTTAGTAAAACATCGATAACAAGAGAAAAACTCTGCTGCAAGAAAATTTTGACCTATTTGGAGTGGCTCATGGCATCAGCGTGAATTTTGGTTGTGGATATTTCATGAACTTTTAAGAACATATTGTCTCTATTGACTTTTGGTTGCCCTAATTATTATTATAGGTTTTTAACATTTTATGCATGTATGCCATGAGTGTCGATGAAATTACTAAACTGGCGGTTTCAGTATTGGCATTTCAATAAATATATATATTATATTGTGCAAAAAAGTTTGAATGAAAGTTTAGCTATTTTTTGTCAGGGTTGATTGATTTAAATCATTTCATTTGAATCAGTGATAAAATCAAGTAAAAAATCACATGCAGTTTTGAAGCTTTCTGTGATTTGTATGTCACATCTAATTGGTATTCTAATCGGTTTCACTTATTATTAAAGAAGGCAGACACTTCTTATGACAACACAAGTTATGAAAGCAATTGAAGGTTTATCAATCATAACAACTGTGAGTTCACAGTTTCTGTGTCAACTAACTGCAAAAATGATATATGGACTGAAATCATTAACATTGGTAGACTCAGAAGTTGGAACTGTCAAAATGCCACAAGTTTGAAAGTGTAGGCTGGCATAAAGCAGGCCTGGAACCAGGTTTTGAGGTTTGGAGGGCAAAAAACTGTAGAGAGGCAAGATTTTTGCTTTTATTAGGGTATATGCAGGGCTTTTTTAAGGCGTTTTAAGGACCCAATTCGAGTCCTTAGAATTAGAGAAAATTATCATTGGGTCCCTAAAATCAGAGAAAATCAAGTCACTAGAATCAGAGACATCGGGTCCCTACAGATCCATACCAGGTACCTAACATTTTCCTTAAAAAAAACCTGGTATATGTTTAAAACACTTTTCTGGGAACAAAAAATATAGGGACACTACCCCTGAATGCCTCCATGGCTACAGGCCTTGCATAAAGTAAAAGTTACATCTAAATTGTAGGCTTTTGACTGTGGAAATAGTAGTTTTAGAACATATTTTTGATTCAGATTCATAATAAAAAATATATTGTAGGTTTTACCATTTTATGCATGTAAGTTATGCTTGTGTAAATGTTGAACTAGTGAAAGCTGCGTTACAATAATCAATTTTAATAATAGAATGCCCACCAGAAAGGCTGGCAAGCTTGCATTTTTGTACAAGCTTCTTAACATGCCGTAAGTGTTAATGAAGTTGATGAACTGATGGTTTAAGTATTGTCATTCCAATAAATATTTCCAAGCAAAAAAAGTTATTGAAACAAACTCTTTAAAAATTACAAGTGTTAGATAGCCACCCTCTACACATCAAATAAAAAATCTTATTTAAACTTAAAAATCAGATTTTTTGATTTTTTTTTTAAATCACGATTTTTTTATCAATCCTTGTTATAACTACACTTACTCTTAATTGAATGTGGAACTGAAGTTCAGTGTGAAAAAATAAGTTTTTTTGTTGACTCTACAGTACTTCAAATTTTTACACATTGTTTTTGATAGTGTGGATGCATAGTATACTTTATTAAAAATGACATGTATATCTATGCATTTTTCAGAAATCGCTCGGCAGAAATTCAAAGAGTGTGTGAACACTGTTGCTGTGGTGAAGACTGAAAATGTAAGTGTGAACTTGATTTTTTGTTCATCATCTCCATGATTTGTTTTGTGATATTCCCAAGCTCAAATGCAAAGTGGCATACAAACCAGGCAGTAATGTGACTTATCGTGAGCAACGTGTATTGTGTGTGTTTATGAAAACTTGAATAAATATGCTGCAGAGTGTGACATTTTGTAAACGAGTCTTAAAAAGTGTTCACGAAAGTTTAAAACAATTTTTTCTGTAATAGGCAGATGTTTTGGAAGAAAATAAACGCAATGACGTCAGTGTTTTAGTGTGCTTTAATCTTTTTGAATTGCTTTATGTTGCTCTGTAGCCACACAAACAACTGTCTCATTTGGTTTCAACTTTACAGCTCATAAGATTATTCATCTACATTATTGGATATGATTATGTGAAAGGCTAATTATGACGGCTAAATCCAAACCATTACGCAGCAATACAGTACAAGTGGAAAGCTCTGCTGCGCAAGGAATAGTTTCCCCTTACCATTTGAACTTGCAGTCACTCACTTATTGTGTGAATTATAGAGTTTAACACGTGGTTTTTGTGTAAGGATGTAGTATTCTAACTGAAAGCCAAGTAAGCTTTTTGTGAAAAGAAGCAGTTTTCCTGAGGAAAGTGTAGTGATTCGGCTGCTATTGCACTGTGTGATTGCACAAGCCACAAAGCGTGCAATGTCGACCAGGAAACAATTCCGAGCCGGCCAGCCGTAACTAAAATTTGATAAATTACGGCACTATAGAATTAAGTAAAAATTGAATTGCTTAACCTCGGACCAGGCCATGATGAACATCAGTAAAAGGTCGAAGCACTGAGCTCAGTGGTTGCAACTTTACGCATGCTTGCAAATCTCCCAGCGGCTGTTAATGGAAATTGACATGTTATGGCAATGGCTTGATTTTGTTAAAGTTTTTTATTTTTCATGTTATTATAAGCCCAAATGAACATCGTACTGTGGTCTGAATTGAGTTGCTCAATTGCTTTGAAACATATCGCTACCTGCAATGAAGCTTTTCAATACACAATTACGATCTTTTTGTTATATTGTCATTATGTCGGTAAGCTTAGCGTGCTTGCCGCGTTTGTGCGAGCCTATCCCGCACAGTCGAAACTGTAACCAATCAATGTTGTCCGACCGTGGCCACGCGTTGCCCCAAAAAAGCATTTCTGTGAATTGTGCACAAATGTGCGTCTGTCGAAAAGCCTTGCTCATGCACTGACGCCTGACGAAAGTTTTTTTAAGGGAGAAATATACCTATGATTAGAAAAAATTTGAAGCCTAATTGCTATCTTTAGAACGCTGGCACAGAGAGACATTACATAATTTAGTTAAAACCGAAGTAGCTGTAGCTTACTTGAAAACGTCTTGAGTTTGCCGTATTGTTTTGTTGATAATAGCGGAACTTACTGAAAAAAACTTGGGAGTATTCATTTTACCGAATTTGCAGTGGCGCATCTATGCCAAATGACGCCCATGGCAAGGTTTACAAGTGCGGTCTTTTTAATAATTTGAATATTAGATGTAGCAGCAATTTTTATGAAAAATAAACTATGAAGAAAAGAAATGTTTTAAAAATTTGTGTTTATTTTTGCTTTGAACTTGTCAGCAAATAAAATATAAATTATCCATAAGGACCATAACATACTTCTGTTCTCATTTATGTTTCTTACAAAAAAATGTCAAAACATTAAGAAAGTACATTTTCATAATTTATACATAGCATTGGTTGACCAAATTGTAGATCTTACAAGAAAGATCACAGAACATAGTACAACTGCAAAAGCTAGTTTATTTCAAAATGACACATTTAGTTTGGTTGGTACAATAAGATATTTAATGCAATCAATGTGTTATATATTTGTGTTCCAAAGACACAATTCCATGGAAACATCAATACATCCAGCTTTTTCCTGTTTAAACAACAGAACATGCTAATTAACTACACTTTCCGTGCCTTTATCGAAGAAAATTCGTCTATTATTTCACAAAACGTCAGTTTTCTCTGTTTCGTAGCCTTCTGTACTCAATAAAGCTAGATCACACAATATATCCTGATTAATTGATGCACGCAGGCATGAAAGGATCAGCTTTGCTTTACTGAAGGATCGCTCGAAGCTTGCAATAGATACTGCCATTGTTCGCACTATTTACAAAGCAATTCGGAAGATTTGGAAAGACCCTTTCATCACTTATAAACTAGGAGGTTTTTAGGACGCGATAATTTTACGTTGCACGACAAGACACTAGCTACCATTTGGCAATCTGAAATCACCTCATATAAATTACTTACCATCTACTTCTGAACTGCACACAGCTCCTAAATTCCCTGTGTTGATGCAGCTATGCAATTTGTGGTTGTATGGCGTGAAGAATAGAGGTTCAAGAAAGTGTAAATCACAAGTTTAAATTTTGCCAAGCAATTTTTCCGCCCCTGCCAAAGTGACGCCCATGGCACGTGCCATGCCTGCCATACCTTAGATACGCCATGCTGCTA
>JGI24022J15233_10009313_pt1 | contig 11053 bp, 8 predicted proteins | sample Ectturendosymbi2_FD_15233 | JGI IMG/M metagenome (IMG submission 15233)
TCGGACTCGAGCCTAGTTTCCAATGAAAACTTCAGCTAAACACTTTGGCCTAACGGTTGGGCCCTAGGCCAGGTAACATGAGCCAAAATGGCCCAAAATCTACTTCATTTATGACATCACTCACAAAAAATTTGTAGCCCTCAACCAAAAAAATTTTTTTCAGGTGCAGACCAGAAGCCTGGCTGATCCGTCTAAGCCCTTGAACAGCTCTCTAGCACAATCAGCAGAGGAGCTATGGCATTGGTAAGGCAACCGGAAACTGCTGTTTTTTAGGCCGAAATCGAAGTATGAATATATCGTATGCCGGCTCTCAAAGTGTTAAGACCATGTCTAAACAGAGCATTCCCATTAAAAATTACACTCCATCTGGTCACCAACTAAAAATGCAGGATACCAGTGACTCCTAAACTATGGTACGCAAAGATCTTCCAAGTGGTATAGGACAAACTTATTGAGGTTTACTTGAAATCAAACAGTATAACAGTATATGAACTTTTAGTCAGCATTGTAAACATTATTTTGATTCACACCAATGAAGCAGAGTGTGAAATTTAATGCTCTATTTGAAACAGCACACAACAGGCTTTATCAGATCAAATGAGACAACAAAAGTCCCCCAAACAGAAAGGGTACAATTTCTGTAATGTAGAGATATAAATGTTAGAAGCAAAGAAGTAGACAGCAAAACTATGTGGAGCATTCAATCAGGTAGGAGTGGAATAAAACCAAGCTGAAAATATGACATAAAACACAATCAATACACAATCAGTTTATTCAGGGCCAAACACTGCAACTTTGTAAACCTTTGGAATGAGATCTGAAGTTTTCTCAATAATAATGTCAGGTGTAGAATTGATCAAAAATGATTCGAAGTGTCTTATCCTAAAGTCATTTCTAATGTAACAATCTTGAGTTTTTAGACCTGGTATGTCAGTGACTTAACTCTAATGCATGTCCTGCAAGAGCACTTTTTATGGATATAAATTTTTACTGGAACCTGCATACTCCTACCAATCAACTGCTGATTGCAGCCACCACACAGAATCCAGAAGACACAGTGGCAGATCCATAAATTTGGCAGCCTGAGGCAAAGATTTTGAGGGAATCCCTTCAACAGAAGTAAACACTCAGGGTACTTAAAAAATCACAGCAATTATGAAACTTACTTATATACAATGTATATCATACATCACATGGTATGTGTGTTGCATATCCTGCAATTTGAAACTACTCATGCATTTAGTTATAATAACCTATACAACAAATACCTTGCTAAATAGATCCTTGCAAGACTCAGATTGATTTATGAAAATCTACAGGTCAAAACAATCTTGCTTTCACTTTCCTGCTGACTTGAAAATGATTCTTGCACTGAAACTACTTGTGACCACTCTTAACCACAGTACAAAAGCCTAGAGACTTGACACACTAATCTACATACTTAGCAAGAGGAAAGGTCTACCATGGCACCACATAGCAAGATGTTATTTGAAGGACGTAGCTCAACATGCTTCGGCACTTTTTAAATAGAACGGCCAGGCACTTTTTAAATAAAACTACCCAAATTGGCACTGAATGAAGTTGCAGTTGTAAATCGATTATAGAGTTGTATCTTGCAAAAAGTAATACGTTGGGGATAACCTGTTGATGCCTGAGTGAATTTCCAGCATTGTTATGAAGAAGAATTGGCACAAAAACAGATGTATGCCACAAAACTGAAACATTTTGAGAAAGGAAAGACCAAAGGCATTTCAAAAAAAAGGTGCCCAAGGCAAGTGCCTAAGAATTAATTACTGATTTTTTGTCCAAAACTTGCTAACAACTAATCCTAGATGGCCCATCAAGGGCTCCGAAGATGCAGATTTTCGTCCTAGTTTATTTAAAAAGAAAATAACAACTAAATTGCTACTTGAAATTTTTTCTCAGGCCCTCATGACATCATCTAAAATCCCTTCACCTTCATCAGTTGTGACATCACACCAAAAATAAATTAAAACCTAAAACTTCTCATTTATTTCAAAAATTGGAACTAGAAGACTTTACGCATCTTTGTACGGTTTGAATAACTCATAGCTCTATTGGTTGGTGTGTTATGGCCAAATATGTTCAAACCACAATTGTGTCTTGTGTGGGTGTTAAAGGGTTCCACCACTAAGTAGACAGTGTTTTGGTGATCGTGAAGGTTGATAGGATCTTCCACAATTCATAGCATGTCCTTAGTCTTGCATTCCAAAAGTCCAAATGCAGCTGAGCCCTGAGTGTGACACAAGCAACCACAACAGTTAAAAGCTCTACCTTTTCTGTAGGCTTTCGAGGAATCAGTCATTTGTGCTCTGCTTTCATCTTTCAGCAATGATTCAAACTTGAACATATCTGTATTCAAGTATGTACTCAGTCTCCACAATGGGGGTAAGCAAAGAATCTGTACGGCATAATGCCGTTAGTTAGATTCCTTGTTTTACCCCCATCTTGAGAGTACATACTTGAATGTGACCCCAAATATCCTCATTTTAATTAGTGGATTTCATAGTAATTTCATAGTGAAAATGCATTGAGCGTCATCATCAAACTCTAAAAGTGTTATGAAATGTAATGATCTACAAATTTTGTTCTAGGTTTAGGCTTTCTTACTGCTGTTGCGATTCGTGGAGGAAGTATGCTTTGAATAGAATGGCTTCATCTTTGGTAAACTATCATGATGGAGGTGTGCGTTTTGAATCAAATGGCTGGACTTCCAAAAAGTTGGGTAATGTGACATATTGGCTCACCAAGCCCAGCTGCAATCACAGTTCTTAGAAAAAAAGTTCAGTGGAAAATAAAACAATTTAACTGGAGCAGCACATGAAGAAAGTCGATTCAAGCTGAGAGTAAATTTTTTATTAACTGCATAAAAATTTCTAAAAGGCAGAGTGTTGCTGTGAAAAATTTCCTGTGAGCATGTCTTATTTCCTGGGAATGACATTCCCATATTCCACATTTTTCCTGGCCCTAATTTTCTACATGACTTATGCTTGGGCATCGTAAAAATGAACTAAACAACAGCAGATGAAAAAATTTCTTGATCACATTTGCCACTCACCCGCTTTTCAATTTCATGTTGCTCTTGTAGCCTTTGATATTTGTCTTGATATTGTCCATCACCCATCACATTTGAATATTCTGAATGACTCCCATTGTCAACATTCATTTGATGGGAAGGAAATCCTGCAAATAATGTAACTGCATGAATCATTCCAATATGTATGATGCACAAAGAAAATATTGACGCTGATTTTGCATGTGCATATAAGGTCAGGTGCATGTCACTTGAAGTTGATACTAAAGCTCAACAGTGCCCTGAATTGAAGAACAACAGTCTAAAACTGTAGTACCGTATTTTCGGGACCATAAGGCGCACCGGATTATAAGGGGCAGTATAAAAAATTGAATGCTAGTTGTTTTTTTTCATATATGAGGTGCACCGGATTATAAGGTGCATTAAATGAAGCAAAACTTAGGTAAGTCAAACTGTATTCAAGTCTTTCACAATAACTCTCGAGTGCAGCAGTTACCCCTGGGAGTTTATCTATCATTACATATGAGGGAGTTTAATCTGTCACACATTCCTAATCCGCTAGACACAAATAGAATAAAATAAAAGTTGCGCTCATGTTTGATTCGGTGTGCGGCAATGTAGTCAAGAGCCCCTCAGAATAACACCATCTGTGGTATGTGCTAGCTACTCTTGGACATTGCAATTGTTGTTGGCTTATTATGCAACACGATGGTCTGTTTACAAAAAAATCGTAATTAGCAATTAAATAAATAGCACCGTTTACAACATAAAATTGGTTCAAGATGAGAAAGCCCAACCAGATTCATACATTTGGCACACCGCACTATATGGCGCACTTGTTGATATTTGAGAAAATTGAAGGATTTTAAATGCGTCTTATGGTCCGGAAAATATGGTAAGTTTAAGCTGAGTAGAAGTGTTAGAAATATACAACAAATTAAGGCAATATATTATGTTGCTCATTTTCATCAGATCAAAAAATAAAAACAAAAGAGCTCAAAGACAAAGCTGATATATATCATATCAACTAAAAAAAATAAAGGTATCACTTCATGCTGCCAATATCTAAATATTTTCATGGCCAATGTCATCGCTAAAAGGGGTGAGGATGAAGATATCCGAAATACTACTAAATACATGAAAACATACAGAAGTATTTAGAAATAGACTTGTGATGTGAGATAGAACAAAACATGGAACAAACTTTGGATGGCATCTTTCATGTATTAGGTAGATTACCTGGGATGTAATTCTTATTTTAAAGTACAGCTGCATGAGCAACATAAGTGAAAAAAAAAGAAAAATGCAATGATTCTCACCAGCAACAAAACACTGAACCCCAGTGATGTAATTTTTCCCCACAAACACGAGCAATCAAAGTGTTCATGTGATTTACCAGGCAAAGTTAAAATACAGATCAAAAAGTACTGTAAGACTTATCCACTACGTTTACATGCTAAGCATTGGTCTGCAAAAATGATGTGGTTGGTTCTGACATCATTGTGCAGTTCGGTTTCCATGTCTGATAGTCATTCAGGTGTGACAAACACTTACATCAGTTTATTGAACAGAATGATAGAGATCCATATTTTTTTCGTTGCGGTCACTTTTAGTGACCTATTTAATTTCATTTGCAACAGAGATAAAATTCAGAATTTCTGCGTGTGTCCAAGTTCTGGTGTCAGCCGTATTTCAAAACAGAGCTAAGCTATCAAATATTACCTTTTATCTGTTACTAACAGTGACAAAGTATTTAAATTAAAAATACCTAACTTGAAACCTGGTACACAACTTCAAAATCAAGGAAGTACTGTGACTGTGCAGTACAGATTCTGGTACAGTCTCAAACAAGGCCTTGCCGTGCTGGCACATGTGCAAAATAAAAGGCATACTAAATTTCACACAGCTTTCCCAAGTGCAATGCAGATAACCATTTTGGAGAGTATCTCATAATGCTGCATATATCTGCAACTGTTCAGATGGAACTTTTGGTGATACATCAGGCCTAAACCCTAAACCTACTCCACTGATGACGTCACTCACAAAAAAACGAAACTCAAATTTAAAAATTTCTTTTTCATTGCAAACTGGAAGACTTGCTCGAGTCTTTCGAGAGTTTCAACAGCTCTCTAGCACAATCAACTGGTGAGTTATAGGGTTGTAAAGTGGCACAAAAACAGCAGCTCAATGTGAGATTTCAATGTACAATATATTTGTACACTGGCGCCGAAGGTATTAAAGAAAATATTGACACAAAAATGTTAAAAGCATAGTCATGCCAACATGTTGACACATGCCAAACATAAGGTAATCAACATTTAATCTCTCTATATGGCTTTCCTGTCATGTCTGACAATCAGTTCAGTGGCGACTGCAGTCCATGATGTACGTTTGAATGGAATACCCAATCAACATTTAATAGCGTTACAAAATGGAACAGTCTGACCAAACACTGCCTAAACAAAATNAAAAAACAACAAAAGAGATTGTCATGTTGCAACCACTCTGTAGGCATTGCACTGAATGTGCAGTTCACCATGAACGGAATGTGCGCGAAGAATAACACTACATATATGTGGCGCGAACAAGCAATAACAGAGTGATTGCGATGCATGATCTCCATTGTTGCTTGCTGCCAGTGCGAAGCTCTGCGCACATGCTGCTCAGGCTTTTCCGATCACAAGAAAATGGTGCTGTGATCAGGATGTGGAGGTCGTGCCGTGTGAAGCCTTCACAAAAAGAACGTGCGATCGGTGTGTTTTTTTGTAAAAAGGAGAGGATGTTGTTGCAACCGCTTTGCTGACGTTGCGTTGAATGTGCGGTTCACCACGAACAGAATGTGCACAAGGAACAACACCACACATATGTGGCACAAACAAGCAATAATAGAGTGATTGCAGCGCATGATCTCTATTGTTGCTTGCTGCCACAGTGCAAAGCTTTGCGCACATGCCGCTTGGCTTTTCTGATCGCAACAGTCATAATCTATCTACAGATTTATCACAAGCAGAGAAACAAAGACCCATCTCTTACTGCATGATGATGCATTTAACGCATTTACCATGTTCGCTGCTGGCGTTCAAATGTATCGTACTTGGAAATCGGGCAAAAATCAAGCATATTTCGGTTGTCTTACCAACTGCATATCTCCTGAGCGGATTGCGCTAGAGCACTGTTCATACCTTCAAAAGACTCAGCAAGTCTTCGAGTCTACAATGAAAAAAGAATTTTTGGTATTGGGTTCGTTGTGAGTGACGTCATAAGTGAGGTAGGTTTTTGGCCATTTTGGCTCATGTCACCTGACCAAGGGCCAAACCGCTGGACAGAAGAATTTAACTGAAGTTTTCAATAGAAACTAAGCTAGAATCTGAGTCTTTTGAGCCTTTGATGGACTTTCTAACGTTACTGGTTCAAAAGGTGTGGCCTAAAATAAATAAAATAATTTATTAATTATTTAATTAGTGGATAAATAACTAATTTTGTTGTTTTTAGGTCATAACTTTTGAACCTCAAACCTCACCACATCATGCAAAGTACCAAAGGACTCAGATTTCAGTCTAGTTTCTAATAAAAACTTAGCGAAATGCTACATCTAGTGGTTGGGCCTAGGACCATATGAAGTGGGCCAAAAAGGCTTGAAACTATTCCACTTCTGACATCACTCATAAAAAATCCAAAAACCACAACCAAAAAAATTTTTTTCATTGCAGACTCGAAGACTTGCCGAGTCTTTTAAGGGTTTGAACAGCTCTAAAGCAGCGCCAGAGATATTCCCACGCAAAGACACGTGCAAACTCCTGGTTTTTAGACTAAACCATACCGGCTTCGAAAGTGTTAACCTCTTCTGTTGTGCTACTTATTTGCGTATTTTGCAGAATATTTAGTATTTAACTAATGAGCATAAAATCTAGGCCACAACTCAAAATAAAAGCCTGGTTCTAACAGTTTGTGAAGAAGCTTTGCAAATAAATCTTATGCACTCTGCAGCAATAACTCTCTTCAAAGCTGATGTGTGTGCTTCATAGTCACCTTTTTCTTTACTAAAAATAATGAAATTTTTGTGTTTTGGAAAAGATGGAAATAGAATTTATTGAATAAGATTTTAGGGTTGAGGATTTATAGTCTAACATGAAATCAATCTCCTATTAAAAGATATTTGCCAACAGATTGAACTCAGTTGCCTTTGTGGCAATTAGTTAACTTGAATACAGATATGTGCAAGTTTGAATCACTGCAAAGTGAAGAAAGCAGAGCCAAGCTGCTTGATTGTTTGCAGTAAACCCAGACCTTTCAAATGTGTGCAATTATACAATATATTCGTTTAACATTACGCATAAAATCAAATAATGCGCATTCACAAAATCCACCATAGCTATTGTCAACCTTTAACCTTAGGATCTCACATCTCATAAAAAAAACTGAAGTTTGCATGTAAAATGACTGTTACCTCATTGGTAAATTCAACCTTGATAGTGAAAATGGGTGTAAGCTTACAACAAACTTGCAATCTCAAAACAATACACAACTTTAGCGTTTCGTATTTTTGTTGTTGTTTCTATTTGCTTCATCATTCTTCTTGACTTTTCCAAACATATAATCAAGTTTTTGTAGCTATTGGAATTTGTTTGATAGAGCTTTTGGAAATGGAGTATTTCACACATCTACCCAGAAACTCCAAACGGCCAAAAATGACTTGCNCATGTTCAGGAGATGTAGAGTTTCTTTCGTAACTTTCAACATACTTACGTANCAATGGANACCCTGAATGGTCCAAAATGGCTTGCGCATGTTCTGGAGATGTAGAATTTCTTTCCTANCTATCAACACAGTTGCGCAACAATGGAGTAGCAACTGATTTGATTTTCTTATGAGAACCAGGAACTAGACTGATATTGAAAAACAGTGCTGACTGACTTCTAACAGAATGTTTTGTTAACAATACATTTTTATGTGTAGGCTACATTTTCACCTTGCACAAACATGCAAATATGATTGACTGGCTTGTTTCAATGTAACATTTGAAGTATTGCAGGAAAATGTTGATAAACGGTTCATAAACGAAAGGTCAAAAATGAGCGCACTCATCCTTGTAGGTAGAGAAATTTTTCAGGGCTTCTAGTGTTAACACCATCATATATCAAATGCTGCTACCAATGTTCCTTTTAAAGTGCGCATATGCACAGTACCACCAGACAATTTGCACAGTGAAATCTCATTCGCACGCACTTGCAACATTCCAAATTTAATATCGTATACATATCATCTAGACCCTTGTAGCACTTGAAACGTTTCACTGGTTGTGAGTTTACAATGTTTGCACAATTGCATGCTCAATAAAAAAACATTTGCTCAGTGTAAAACTTTGTTAGAGAGAACACTGGCTGCCACTGGGGTTCTCTAATGCGGGTAGTTTGGAACAAGCAACAACATTTCCTTTCTAACATCGCACAGCATTGTTACGAAGCAAGTACATTCCTGCTTTGTCTAAATAGCGCTTGCAGAATGATATCTAAATTGATATTGTGTCGAACACACGTGTTTCAGAATCTCCTACTCTGCCAGCTCCAATGCATGCAACGCTGTCAGAAGCTTGCACACTGCCAGACACACGAAGACCTATTTTGTAATATTTCGCTTCACGGTGAGAGGACCCAGTCTCCAATCCCAATTGTTTGGTTTTGCAGTTTAGGTCTAAATTTTATCTGATGTTAACACCTCCGAGGTTATGATAGGATTAAATGAGGTTAAGGCCTACTTCAATGTCACGTCAAGTAATGAGTTCCTTTCTGCTGAACCNGTGTTATTTTAAAGACAACCTTTTCATATTGATAGGTGTGACGGTTAGCCTCAGAAATTGTTGTNTCAATTATCTGAACAAAATACCACTCAAGCGTTGTATTTCAAAANCAACTCTATTGGCATGAACAGTTGATGACGTTGTTTGCTGCACAAAAAGTCTCACACTAATTTCTTGTAATTCACTTTTACATCACAATGCAAAATCAACAGAGCAATTGACTCAAATGCTCGTCTCCAATTTCGCAAGTGTATTCTTAACAATCTCAACCTTGAAAGAGAACGCTCTAAAGGTACAGTCATGCAGGTGATTGTCGGCATAAATTTCATGTGTATGTACCTCTGGATAAACAGCGTTCTCGTTGCTGTGCAGCTGACGTTTGCTGATTGCACAACATGCTGCATATCTTTGCTGCAGCACATTCGCAGGAACAAAATGCAGTTGTGATGTAATAAACGCATTTTGACAAAAGCACGTGATAACCTGGAAATATTTCCTTGTGATACGAAGATGCTATCAGTACCAACAGCAGCATTTCTTAACCTTTTTCTACCTCAGCACCCCTTTTGGTCACGCCTGAGTAGTCCAGCACCCCCTACCATTGGCTAACACCTAGTCACTATAAGGATAAAGTAAGACAAACATATTCCTTTTACTTTTTACCGCCACATATGTGACCTTCCCCAGCAACCCTTGGGGGTGCTAGTACCCCAGGTTAAAAAACCCTGACCTAGAGCTCAACTGATGCATCAGCATAGCGATGTATCATATCAGCAAAATTCTGCCGATGTATACCGAGAATATTTTCTCAAAAAAAGCTGCTATGTCATTGTTCCACGCAGAGTGTTCGGAAACCCATGTTGCTACTTCGTCCTTGATTGATTAACGCAAATTCTGTCCTGTTCCTTGTGGCGCTTCACCCTCTGCTACAGTACATCACGTAGTGCATAATATTCAGGCCCTTGTACAAACATACCAACAAACTGCTCTATGATGTAACATTTCATTGCAGTTTTTGAATGGTAAGCAGTTGACTGCTTGCAAAAAATCAGGGTACGTGCTGTCGCTGTGGTGTTTGACTGTTTTAGTGACCTAGGTTTATGCAGACTTCGATACTGTACAGTTCTTTATCACATTGAAGTAATGATTTCATCACTGTAATGAGTTCTGAATTACGTAATGTCATCTTTGTAATTGCTCTTGGCCCTCATGCTTGTGTCATTTGTATATTTTATTTGTAATATGTTCCTTAACTTACCGCAATTGGCTCTTTCATTTCAAACTTGTGCTATTATTCTATTTGTTTATGTGGCCTGCATACTGAAAAAAACATGCACTGTAATGTCTTCCACATAGGCCAGGGTGAAACAAAATTTTTTTGAAATTAATAAAGTGGCCCTCCAAAAAGTTGACAAATGGTCAAAAACTCCCAATTCTATTGAAATTTTTCAGTTGCTCCCTCTAGTGGTCAACCAACACAAGGCTAAAGGTTACGTGGAGGTCAAATTTAGTGAAAATCCTACAACTTTGCAGTGGCATCAAAACAAACTTTAGCCTTGTGGCAAGCTTCTAAGGAATCTGCCTGCTTTCTGCTTTTATACTTTTGCGATGATTGAAACTTGCAAGCATATCTTTTTCACAGTTATAAGCCAGAAAGATGGCAGCAAGTAAATCAATCACAGTTTATTTCACAGGGAAACTGGTTTCACGTTTTCCAACGCATCTTAAGTCCTGTAACCATAAGACAAGTTTCTATCTGCCCTAAAAGAACTTTCTGCCCCATTTTGTCTAGAAATGAAGATATTATCACAAAATGGTATTTTAAGATACTTTTTTATTTTTTTTTATTTTTATGATGAGTGAAATTTTGGAAAGAACACATTGCAATTAGCAAGCCTTTCTGTTTAAACAATACGCCATTATGAAAGATCTCCACAGTATGTTGTTAACCAAATCACAATACACAAACCAGATACACATTCAAAGTGAAACCTCTGCCAAGTTCTCTCAACAGAGCAGCAAATTGCACCAAAACATAAAACTATCTGCAAATAACCTGCAGCTGTTCATTCTATTTGTAGAACTCCTCAAAGAATGTAACAAAAACTCACGTTGACACACAAACATTTAAAACCGACGCTACTAAAAATGAACCATACCTGGCAGAGGTATGATTAAGAATTCAGAAAATTTGCTTCCAA
>JGI24022J15233_10009315_pt1 | contig 11052 bp, 9 predicted proteins | sample Ectturendosymbi2_FD_15233 | JGI IMG/M metagenome (IMG submission 15233)
GTCGACTCCGGCACTCCGGATCCATGGCCACCTCTGCAGCGCCGGATTTAGATGGTGGGAGGCCCGGGGCGCAGGCGTGGTGGGAGGCCCATGTACGGACATAGAATCTTGAGGTATGGGATGCCCGATGAAGTCACTAGTATTTCCACGGATCATTAATATTTATGACGTAACATTTGTAACCCAAGTGTAACAACACTTCATGATGCAACATGACAATTGACAATGATCAGCCATTTGTGATACTGTTGCAAAACCGGTCACCAGAAGCATCGTATTTTCCTTTTTTGAAATTTTGCTTGAAAAACGTTTCTGTGCGATCCAACGTTTTCATCATCTCTCAACGTCAGTCCTCGCTCAGCATTAAATTTTGCGACAGAAACCAAACGTTGCGATAATCTACCAGTGTATAACCAAACGTATCTACGATAATCTACCAGTGTATGCTTGCGCACATTACATTTGTAGTACAAATTGTAGAGTTTCTGAAGTATGACAAACGTTTACATTCTGCTCCATTCGATTGGTGAAGCAAGCAGAAATAAGTTCCATTCAAAACGTCTAAAATTTTCAAAACGATCATCCTCTCTCGTAGAAGTTCTGCCACACACATACAAAAGTTTATTCTGATTTGCTACATAAATCCTATATCACTTCGGTCGTCATGGGCGTCGGAAGGGGGGGGGCAAGGACCACTCTGGATTTTGAAAATTTTAACAAAAAGGTTGTTTTCGTAGTTTCGAGTGGGAAAAAACAAAATTCACCACTTTTGTCCTCCCCAACAAATATTTTGGAAAAATCCGCTAGAGTCCAGCCTGGAAAAAATCCTTCTGACGCCCATGGCTGTCGTTATAAGATTTTTAGCTGTAATTTGCCTTCCGTTTGGATAGGTGAGTTTTTACTTCGTACGCACGACAGTATTATCTGTATTGTCGATTTGGATGTTTCATTCTCTTCACTGCGTTTGATTTTGTTGCTCATTTACTATGTTAGTAGCATTAACAATAAACTCCAGTAAATATTTATTCTTTTCTCTTCTCAAAGGATATTTTCGTACGAGGAGGATGGAAGTGTACTTTATGCTTGGAAGCAAACTTCTGACTCCCAGGTATGCACTGTATAATCAGTTGTTGTTAGTTGCTGATGTAGCTGCTGCGGTAACCCTGTATTTGAATTAGCGTATGAACGAGACACAACAGTTCGTGTCAATCTGGCCTACATGGTTAACAAAATTGAATGCCACTGCATTTGAGGTAGCTGGTATACTCCAAATGTTTGGGTATTAATCTAGTAGCATCATTATTGGGGCATAAACAGGGGCGGGTCCCCCCCAGCACCTACGAAAGTAACTTTATTCGCCTTGGCTTTGTAGAATTCACAAAACAGCATTCGCGATGCAAGGCCATTGTATCGTCCATTGTTTTGTCTCAGCAGTGTTGCGTAATATGCTTCATCACACTGACAGCAGTGAACCCATAATGAGACTTCACTAACCACCAAATATTCCTGAAATCGCCCCACTAACTTAGCTGGCTTGATCCACCCCTGGGCATAGGTAACTTGTGATAGTTTATTTAATGAAACTTTTCCGTATTCCGATTGCTTCTATTACCGTGTTCGTTATTTTTGAAAGATTTTCCTTCAGTTTTTAGTGTGACTGCAAAATGTTCCACAGCTTATTTTTGTTTTTTGGCATGGCTAAAAGTTAAAGCAATCTTAATTTGCGAACTGCCTTTGGTTTCTTCTCATTTTTGTTATTAACTGGATCAAACCGCGTGTCTAACTGTCATAAAACCGTTCTGTTTCAGAGTTCGCCACCAGACAAAATCAGACCGACTTACATTCGACACTACAATCCCGTTCTTGACAAAGATGACGTTGTTTTCGTTTCAAAATATTACGCGGAAATAGTATCTGCGTCGTTGTCTGTAGACAGAAAAGCGATAGGTAAACACCATGAGGGTGTCTTCCCAAATAGTAATGTTTTGGTGTTTGACCATTCTAGTGGACTTCTGGCACATTTTCAGGTTTTTCTTTAAGATTAACCAGTATTTTGCTTTCTTTATTTTGTCTGATCCTGTGTTTGTTCTCATTCATCTGCTGGCGAAAAATGCTATTCGTCCATCTTTGAAGATGTGGCAAAGGTTAGACGCAGACATGTTCTTCTGCCTGCAACTTGGAGTGCAAATTTAGTTATTGTTCATAATTGTTTTCAGCGTATACTCTTTGGGTAGACCCAGACAGCAGCGATGCGAAGTCTTCCGTTGACAATAGCGTCCACACTTTGGTTCCTCAAGAAGTATTGGGTAAATACTAATACTAACTACTTTCTTTGTTTTAAAAATATTTAAATGAGTAATGCGTACGTGCTCCACAAAGATTTCTTTGATTGCGCTTCGCTCTATGCCCCCATATTCATCCAAGGATAAAAGATGCAAGCCAGTGGGCCGCAACCAGCGAAAATGTCGGATTTACAACTTGTATAAGGAAATCTTCAAAATTGAGAAAATTGTCAATAACAACCGAACGTTTTGCTAGACAATTGAAATTTTGTAACTTTTCACGTCCAATACATGGTTTGTTTCCGTTGTTGGCTGTGGCTCTGTTCCAGAGACAGTTTCTTGATTTTTTATGGTGCATTCCTTTTTATCTTGCTGGTCCCTAGTCATTCTGAAAGGAGTATTCACCCAAATCCTTTGTAAAATTGAAGTTAACAGAGGCGCAACTATAATAAATCATTTCTTTAGATACGTGCAACAATTTGCAGCTTCGTCTGTTTGTGAGTTTGTGGCGGAAAGTGATTGGTTGCAGTGGCGTAGCCAGCCCAAAATTTTTTTTGGGGAGTAATCTTTTGTTTTTAAGTTAGCAACAGTATTTTGCTTGGGACACCGCCTCTCAAAGTATGCCAGAACTTTCGGGGGGTAGTATGACCCCTTGGCTCCCCCTTGGCTACGCCTATGATTGGTTCTACTTTTATCAAAGATGTTGTTTTAGTTTTGTATCTTATTTCAAACAGCAATATAGTGGCTAATGGTACTTGCCGCAAACTTTCACAGGCGCGTATTTTCAAGGCAAAAAGGTTTCTCAATACGTTTTTTAAGTATAGGTTTTCCTTTATGATACTGTATTTATATTTCATTTACTGCCCTGCAAAAAGTTATATTGTTCCAACGTGTCTTTCTTTTCTTTATTTGAAATTAGATGCTGAGCAACTTAAAATGCCGAGGAGCCATGAAGAAGAACTGATTCTCAGGTGCTTTACAAAACAGTTGCAAGCATGGTGCTTAATGAAGCTACGCAAACAGTTCACCTAATGCAAAGTTGCACAAACAAATACTAATGTGATTAGGAAACGCTTTTGTGTCTGAAAAAATCAAAACAAAATCGTGCATTTTCTTGTGATTGTCTGGCTCTACTTTAGAACTGAGTATTTAAAGCTTGATTTGAACTTTTTAGAAAACTCGATGCGATGAACTTGATAACCTGCCGTCATCATAACTGTTTGCTTGCCTCCATGAAAAGTTCGTTTTGCTTGGATTAGTGGATAAAAAAGTCTTTGCTTTCAAGGCTTCGATAGACCTTCACTTAACCGTGACGAGGCACGGATTTCTTGATATTTTTGTGGCCAATCTCGACAACAAATGTACGACTTATCGAAACAAGTTTATAATTGGTGTACTTGTCGCTACTTTTTCTTGTTGTGCCCAATGTTGACTTCAAGACAGATACATGCGAAAACGGCGGTGTCGCTACATGTTCGCAATACATTTTTTTGAGTAAGCGTAACATTGTCCAGGACCTCCAAGCAAGATCGCGTCTATCGTCGGGGAACGTACAGAACATTTCTTGCTGAAGTGTGCCCAACAGGTCAGACATTAGTTGCTGCGGTTTAAATTTACAGCACATCTGCACGTCAGAATTTAATGCCGTGACAGCAAAGCAAACCTCTGTTTGGTGGTTTTAAGAGAGTTGCATTAAAGTGCAGGTGAAGTTACGGTAGAATCTACGCACGGTCGTTTTATAAATGATTTTCCAGTGTTTTTTTCTCGAAAAATGTTTGTGAATATGTAACTACTACGACAGAGATACACTCAAGAAGTCAGAAATTAATTGAAAAAATATTGTGTCTACGTTGTCATTGTTTAAAGAGTAGGAAAGCTTTACAAACGTGTTAAGTAGTTTTACTGAATATAGCAATACTGTAACACGATGAAAATAGAAAAAAAATAGGTGAAAGACTTTTGACACAGCCGGACTGGCGGACTTACAAGGAGATTTTCGATGCAGACGCAAGTCAGAGAATCAAATTAGGAGTTTACGCCGGAGATAATTTATGGATTATTTGATTGGGTTTTATGGTGCTGCGTGGTCCTCACTTCGTATCATCTCCCTCTGCCATAAAGGGTTGACAATGGTTTTACTTTAGTTGCTGCAGGTTGGACAATGAAATTCCAAACCGATCACAGACTTGTCCAGCGAGGTATTTTCACCAAGCACCTTCAGAATAAAAACAACGGAGACATACGACTGACTGTGTATGAGGCTTTGCTCTTCTTGAATCAAGAATCCATTGGTTTGTACCTTGTGTTAAATGAGCTGAGTGCTTGTGTCAAAAACCAAACCGATCAAAGCGTCTTTAGGTGGCTCCAGTTAGTACATCATTGTTTTATTTTCTCTCTTTCCGAGCCTACTGCAGTAAAAATTGATATAATGCTCCTAGCTACTAAATTGCCGTCTGTTATAAAAACATCCGATTTCGGGGCAAAGGTTTTGTAATAGTTACTTCAAGTCTTCGAAGTATACTACTGAATATGAAACAGTGGTATGCTCGCTAAGACTTGTCAATCTGTATTGCGACCTAAAGACGTTTTGATGACTGAAGTTTTACTGTATATTACAACTGAAATCTACGTTAGGACATAGTTAACGTTGTTTCGAGCGATTGAGCAAAATCCGTTCTATCGAAACGGACATAGCGCGTTCGATCAATTTGGCAAGACGTCAATTCGCCAAAATGACATTGTACTGACCGCGGACAACGCGATGTCCTGTCAGCCTGACAGCAAAGCAGTGACATGTTGGCTGTAAATTTCCCAACGCCACATCGTCATGTTGCAGGCATGCTCTGACGCTGGATAGTTGTCACAAAATTGTTACATCGCTAAATCGTCTCTATGGCCAAAAGGTTGAGCGAATAACGTCAGCCGCCATAGTTGGTGATCCCAGATATTTGTTTAGTTTAGTGTGACATTTTTCTATTACTTCTGTTATTTCATGGCGAGGGTAATTGTATATTGTTCGATTCGTCGCCCTTTTTAACCTTTTTCCTGACGAAAATCCTAGGATTAACTATCACTGTGTTGTTTGGCGTACTTTCCGATATTTTGTACAAGAAGAAAGTTTTTTACTTCATTTCCATTTTTTAATTGTTTGTTTGATCACGCGAGTAGACCTGATGACACATACGAATTTATGTTGGAGAAAGAACCCTTATGTTTGAATCCAGAACCTTAAACACCCTCATACGTGCTTTCTTATGTAAGCAACTAAGGACATAGCGTGAACAACCTGTTGCTGTTTAAATAGTTTTAATTTGCCTTTCTTTTTCGTCTCAATCCTGTTGGAAAGGGGTGCAGTAGCGTTATTACAGTTACATGCCAGTTATCAAATTTATGCAACTTTTTAAAACTGCTTTTTTGCCGCTGGTGTTTAACTGAGATGGCGTTGAACGTAGGTCTGTACACCGTGACTTTGCAAGACAACGACCACCAAATCAACACAGGAGCAAAGGAGAAGTCATCCAGTAGCAAGCGAGTGTATGGGAGACCGACTTCTGAGGTGGGCCGTATTCAATGCTTTAACCCATCGTCAGCGTTTATCGCGTTGTTTTTATGCTGTGTTGTAAGGCGTTGGTGCATACCTTCCTGCGACACACGTGCTTTTGTCAAAACGAGCTCCGCCACGGATTTGCTGCAAGGCGGTTTCAAATACTTGTAGGTAAATGTTTGAAAGTCTTTAGTGGTTACAAAAACAGTATGGCTGTAACAACAGAAAATATCGTTCTCTGAGGTTATCCTAAGCGCGAATTGCAAAACGACAGCAAACGTTATAATTCTGACTTGAACAGGCCTTCCACATTTGGACATCAATCAATATGGCAAAATCTATTCGCATTAGCTGTATGTTTCCTTTGCGATGGAATTTAAACCATGATGTTTGTGCAAAGTTTGTATTCTCATTTTTCTCCTGCGAAATGTGCATGGTGGTGGCTCGTTTGCAGCACATAAAAAAGATTGCTGTGTTTAAAAAATTCCTTAGCAAAACTTATTTCACAATTATTTTGTTTTTAGATAAATTTGTTTCAACTCACAAATTCATGGAAGTTGAAGAAAAGTGTTTTCTCAAAAAATCTTTTACGAAACGATTTTTTCCAAGAAAAAATTTCGTTACGATATTTGTTTTCGTTACTACGCCAAACTCCGCCAGCGAAGAGTTTCCCATTACTCGAGCCCCACTGGGAGCTTGCAACACTCTCTCAAACTCTCCCGGTTTTCTTGCAAAATGTTACAGTAAGCCTAAATGTCGGCTTAACAAGCTCTGGCTAACTTACTGTAAGCCAAAACTGTCAAGTCATGGAAAATGGCCAGCAATCCTTGTACTCATGTCAGAGGTATTCAGTGTTACAACTGACACGTTTATAGCTTATTAACATGTACGAATAGCCATCACTTTGATGCAAATTAAGAACCCTAGAAAACTGTATAACAAAGTCTGCTGCAAGCATTTTTACAAACATACATGATGACATTTTGTATTGCTTGTGATCTACAGTAGTATTCCACGTAACATCTACATCTATCCACTTTTACTAAAATTATTTTTTTCAGTTTTGAAAAAATTGTGGATTATAACGTTTTTCAAAAAACATTTTTTGTGAAAGAATAAATTTTTCCAGAGATTACTTTTAAATGGAACAAAGTTTTTACATAGCTCAAACGGACCACCATACATGTGCAGTTTTGCTTTGCCTGAGATCAAACTTGGCGTAAAATTGGAACAAGTTCCAAGCACGTACTTCAAGAAGTTCCGCCTGGTTTCGATTATTGCTGTTGAGAGGACAGTGGCAGTTTTGCTTCTTATCCCTAGACTCGCTGTCCGTAATCTTGAAGTTCGCAATTGTTTGTGTTGTGGCTATTTATGTTTTCTTTCGAGTGACTTGGTCGAACTGATGAAGAACACCTGTTTATGCCACAAAGTACTTTTGCAGGTAATAGTCGGAAAAGCTGTGTGGAGCCAGTGGGATGCAGTAATGCAACGGTTGTATTATGTCGTACCTGTCAAGAAGGTGAGAAGAAATAAATCGTCAATTCGTAAACGAAACTGTTGAAATGGAATCTGAGATATCGTTAAGGTTTATACAGCTGTTTCTGATTCTAGATGCTTTACACTGTGGGTGGTAGAAATTATGATCATCTGTTGTACAAAGGGGGTGGAGGGGTGGTAGTAATGCAGGGTGGTATAATATGAGGATGCGTAATAATAGGGCTGGTAGAAATTAAGATTGTGATTATTTGTTGAAAAACATAAAAATTAATGCTCATGTTACTGTCTCTGTACTTCATGTTCTGACTTCCGTACTGTGCCCGTAAATTGATGAAAAGGTCTTCTTACTCATGATTGGTTAAAAGATTTCGGGTGTTGCATAAAACGGTGGACTTAGAAACACATTTTTAACGTAAATGGGTTTAGCATGAACTCGTTTGTGTTCATTTTCATTCTTCCGTTTACACTTTTCAGGTGTAAATTGATATACTGCTGAATAACATCGTAAAATTTGTCAAAACAAACGCAGTGGAATTGACAGCAATATATGTAAACCTTATAATTTCAGCGAAGCACAGAATAATGTGTTCTAGGTGAGATTTTACTTAGCGTTAATTTGTCACGTTGCGTACTATGCTACAACTTGGTTTAACCAGCTATTTGATATTCTGTGTTAAATAGCTCTAGGTCAGTAGTTGTCAAACTTTTGTCGCAGCGGACCCCTGTCACTGTACCCAAACCGATGCGGACCCTTTGTTTTTGTCAAAGTTTTTTCGATTATTGAGAAATCAGATTTGGTCTCTTCTTAGCGTGAGCACCTCAATCACTCCAGCAAGAAGCAAATTTCAGGCTTCAGCCTGCCGCCAATTGCTATCACCAAAATCAAATGAAAAAGGTCAGTCGACCTTGCAATGAACATGTCAGACCACAGTTAAGGTGAGAATAATGATCCAAATGAGTGGATAAAAACCAGCAGATATTTATTAGTGGATTTTGGTTTACAGATCCCTTATAACACATTCATGGACCCCTAAAGGGTTCACGGACCCCAGGTTAAAAAACCATGTTCTTGGTCGAAGGTTTTCGGCTAAAAATCTTTGGTGACCTAAACACATGCGTCATGATCAGTTGCAAGCATGTTACATGGTTTTTGAAAGTTCCTTCTTTCAATGTTATTACAATTACTTTTGTTTACTCTTTGTCGTTTCCAATGGAAGTACAGTACCATGCACCTCACTTTAAAGAAGGTTCTGCAAGCGCGATACGTACGTAGTTTTTTTTTACGTATCAGCTGGTATGCTCTCTGATAGAGTTTGTAATTGTTATGAAAATATTTTTTGAAAAGCAAATTTTTGTCCTTCCAGTTTGCTGTTGCGGTACTTTACAAATGAATTAAAGTAAGCTCTCTGTGAAACTTTTGTAGCACTCGCTATGTTGTTGTTTTAGATACCTTTGATTCAGCTTAGAAATTTATTTATGTTTTCAGGAAGTCAAGTCGCTAAAATTTGAGAAGGGTACGCAGACATTTCACCAGTTCGTGTGTGTGCAGTTCTACGAAGCCCTGCCTCACAAAACAGTTTTGGAAATTCAGGTGAAACCTTTTCTCTTCTTTCTGCTTGCTACGTAAGCTGTTCATTGCTATCTTTGCCAGTGCGATGCTTTGGAACACTTCTTAGCAAATTTGTATGACATCGAAAAGAAAAATGCAACTCACACAGAAAAGAAAACCATGGAAGTCGTTATGAAACAAACCGATGTAATAACGAAGACAGGAACTGCAATGAACTTACAAATGTCTTAGTGAAAAAGTTGCTAGATGGTACATTATAATCGTTTTTTTAATAGTTGGATAGAGCGCGTGCCACCGATGTTAGCAGACTGGTTTCAAGTCCCGGTCGGGTCCTGCAGATCGACCCTTGCAAAACGGTGCCTACGGCCTGTCCAGGCTTGTGTTAATGGATGGATACAAGGGGTGTTGCCATTGGCGTGCCACCGCTTCAACATTCACTGCAAAAGTAGCAACCTAGCCAACGAGGCACAGTAAGCTGCGATGGTCACCCCCAGACCAATCGCGACACTCAGAAGGGACTACAAAGCAAGTGTTACGAGGATTCCTTTTTAAGTGAAAATCAAATATCCCTACAAAATACTTGATTGCATTATCACTTCTTAAGACTTATCGAGAACCAATTTAATGCTGTACAAGGTAACTTTTGAACTTTTTCAAGTAAGTTAAGATTCGGTGTATTTTGGTTGTTGCAGCAAAAGACAAAAATGTTTAATTTTAATGTTCCATTAACCAATTCAACAATTCACCAGAAGAAATAAATTCACACACAAGCTACTGTAAAACGTCAAAATATCGTTGAAGGTGTCATGCCTACAATGCCCGAGTATAGATTGGGTCGACTAGTGGTTTTTAGACTACTCTGTTCCAGCAGGGCCCTACCGAAATTTTCGACGTTTTCTCAAGCACCAAACTTTGCGTATAGCACAGCAATTGCAGATTTCGCTACCCGCTCTGGTTCCTCGGGAAAGGCAATGAGATGCATTTGTGCTGCCTGCATTGATAAACCGTAATTGAATAAAATTGATATACCAAAATTCGAGAATTTTTACCATCACGTTCAGCTTATTCAAAATCTAGCCTGGTAGGCCTTTTTGGTTAAGTAAATGGTCGAAAGGCGTTTTGCGAGCACACGAGGTGTCAGATTACTTTGTTTTTGTTGATGTTTTTTGCCACAGTACAAGTAATGCCTACAAACAAGGTTTTCATCGCACCTGGCAACAACCTTCCAAGCTTTTTGTAGTTATGGTGTTGAAAACAACTGCTCTAATCCACATTCTCCTGTTTGGCTACCCGAAATTATCATTTAAACCAACAATAGTTATCTTCTCAGCATTATCTCGATTCCTGAAGAACAGTAGGCGCTTTAAATCCCTTTTTAACAATGTTGACCCATCTGCTTTCCTGTGCATCCTGTTATATAACTTGCCCTACCGTCTCGTGACTGGTCCCTATTTTTTATCGTTTGCTGCCATTTTCTTTGTTCGTTTACTGCCATTTATTTATGCTCGTTTGTAACTGTTTGTTTTGTTTATTCGATTGCTCCTGTTTATATCGTGCCCACCAACTCGATTAGACAAGACACATCAATCAGGCCTCGGCCTGCTGCCAATTGTCTTTACATAAATTCGTCGCATTGGATGCGATCCAGTCAAAATAACTGCGTTGCATTGTCTAATAAATTGCAGCTATAACATGAACGTCCAAAGCAATATTGGCACAATTTTTTTGGACCTTTTGTGTGATAAACGTATTACGTTTCGTCAAAACAATGAGCCTAGAGCTTTCTTCCGTCTTTCAATTACAAACTGGCCTTCTCCATGAAAAACCACTGACAAACGTGATGCTCGTTTGTGCAACTACATTGAGATCAGATGATGTAGATTGTACTGACTAAAGCTTGCTGAGGACAGGAGCGGTTCAGCCAGTAAGTTTACGGGGGCGATGACAGCAATATTTCGTAGTCAAGTCTAATTACGGGATCACTACTGTAAGAGAGATGAAGCATGCTTCACAGCAATGCTGTGACAAAACATTGGACGGCAAATGATCTTATATCGCGAATGCTGTTTTCCGAATTGTACAAAATCATGGTGAGTAAAGTTACTTTCGCAGGTTTTAAGGGGGACGATCGCCCCATTCGCGCCCCCCCCGACCCGCCC
>JGI24022J15233_10009316_pt1 | contig 11052 bp, 6 predicted proteins | sample Ectturendosymbi2_FD_15233 | JGI IMG/M metagenome (IMG submission 15233)
GCCCACTTGTCAGCACGACCATGTAAATAGGCATAGGCCTATTGCCACCCCCAGTCAGATTATGAATGAGCTTGGTGGGCACTTTCATGTTTCTTCTATTTTTGTATAGGTTGATGTCTCGAGCTTGTCAAGAGATGTTCAAGCTGTGCTTGCGGTGTACAATGATCTGGTATGTTAGATTTGCTTTTGTTCAAATATTGATCATTGCAAAGTAACGAACGATTTTGAAATGAGCCTGGTCTTTTTCCACAACTTGATTTTTAAGCATAGTGAATAGCAACTAAACCAGGGGTTCCCAACCTTACTCTGACCATATACCCCTTCAGCGTTTTGACAGACGAGCATGTACCCCTAAAATTTCTCATGACCAAATATTTTATCGAGACTAATCAGAGATACATTTAGCAATGAGCATAATTGATTTTCTAAAATAATATTAAATGATATATGTATGAATATTTGGAAATAAATGTAACATTAATACTGATGTGGATATAGTTATCCCATCACGTGACCTCGGCATTATGGTGGTTTCTTCTTTCCCTTTGGTTTGTCGGGTGCAGGGTAGAAGCTGTTAATTATGTGGTGCTGATCACATTGATAATCTAAGTTGTGAACAAGATCAAGAAGTATACATGCAAGTAAGGACTTTTACACTAAACATAGCAATATATTATTCCCTTCTACAGCTAACCTCAAATGTGCCCCTTGAGATAGGCAAATGTACCCCAGGTTGGAAACCTCTGGACTAAACAATGCCGTAAATCCCTGCGCGGCACGAGTTTTGTTCTTACGTAAAGTAAATGATTTTCCATATGTTTTGTTGAAAATGCGAGGAGTGGTTTTCGTGGATCAGGAGATACTCGAGTGCCTTGAAGAGCTTTCAGTTGCTATAGCATGGCCAAGATTTCTGAATAATTAAAGTTGCCAACACGCTCAGAGGACTTCTTGATGTATTTGTGTGCCTCTTGAGTTTTATGCTATGCACATATGTCAGCAATCCACGTTCGAAAAACGCTGTGGACTCGTACCACTGAGTGACTTAGCTTTAGATTGTCAGAAGTTTTATAGTTAGTGAGTGTGGCTACAGGTGGTGTCAGACAAAACTTTAAGAGACCCACTAAGTACTGATTTACTAACTGCAAGCTTTTGAACAGTGCAAACATGTTATAAATAACTTACTACGGGTTTTGCTTTATATGAAACACGATTTACTGGAATTCATTATTCGGAAAACGGCAAAAAAACACGTTCTTGGTGTCTTGCGGGTCATCGAATTTCGACAGCACTGGAACTTTTCTTAAAAACCTATTCTACCGCAAAAAATATGTGGCATGTTTTTGCGTTCGCCTTCAGGTCACTCAGTTGTCTGAGACTTTCGTGGAATGGGATCGTATTGTCACTCGTCTTGAAGAACTGAAGTTGGAAAACGTCAGCAGCTGACAACGTCGTCAGCAGATCATTTGCCGACTGCAATCATTTTTTTGTGTGGAGTGACTTATATAACAGTTCGAACGTCGCATGTCACAGCTGATGACATAATAGGTGGTGTTATGTCGCCATTCAACGTGCAGCGAGCTGCGGGTCGCGCATTAAGCTTTCACATTTAGGAATGGAGCGGCAGAACTACCGCTTTCTGCGTTTTTGTCTCCTTTTCGGTGCAGTACTGAAAGATATTTTAACGATGGCGTTAGTACCAGAGGTGACCGGGTTCACATTTTCAGACACCGACGACTCCGCTCCTGCCCAAAATTTTTGAATCCGGACCTGAAAATTTCCGGAACCTGACTCCTGTTCTAAATTCCGGAAACCATCGCTGCAACCGCAATTCGGCAGCGTTTGTAATTGACCAATGACGTTTGTGAAAAACATGCAAACTGCTGAAAAGAAAAAGCGACTTCGGGTCCGAAAAAAACGCAGAGCCGGAGTCGACTCTGGATCGGTGGCCAGCAGCTCTGGTTGGCCTTGCAAAGAGACTTCGATGTCGTCGTCACTTGAATTTACGAAATACATGTTGAGTTTTGTGCATGAGGAAACCTGTACCAACAAAGCAACTTTTTAACAGACTTGGCGGATGATAACTTATATGCTGCCGCAGTAAGTTGCCAGAGAAAGACAAATCAACTTAAAAATGCTTGAAAGATTTATTGGCTGTTTTAGCTCCCTCATCTCTATACTGTGACGATTAGCATGTAAAGCAATTGTTTTATTATTTGGTTGACTTTGTTTGGTTTCGTTTTCACTAATCAGTTGTTAATGTTTGTCTTCATCAAACCTCTTTTATTTCCTGTAAGATTATATCGAATGATCTGTTTGTTGTAGTATTGTTGGCCTTACCTAAATTTGTACAAGGCTGGAGATTAGATGTGGAAATTGTCTGTGATTAAATTAATTGCAAGGAAAGACCGCAGAATGTGAAAGGATTTCCAATGTTAACATCAAAGGCAGCTTTCATTGAAGCCGTCTTTACTGAGATACCGATCAGTGTGTATTCTTTGGGAAGGGATCTTTATATTTTGTCTACGTGTTTGCTTCAAACTCATGGTCCATAAAACTTGGGTTAGTAAAACAACACCAGAAGCCAAAAATGCATATTCATACTTCAGTACGGCGTAGGTGCAACTTAGTAGTATTGGCACTAGCAAAAGTACAAATCTTGTGCGAGGCAAAAATAGAAGTAGATATTTTTGCTTTGTTTCATGTCCTGTTGTAGTGTTGGGCTGGCTGTGATCGTTGCTCTTAGGTTGATGAATATTGTACGCAAATATCCATACCGTCGCAAAAGCTGAAGACGAAACTCTTGCAATGGTAGGTTGTTGCAAACCACTCGGCCTTTGCTGAATTTTCTAGCTCGGTGATTGCGCGTATGCTTAGCATGTTCGTGCCTATTGATGTCGATTCTCAATTCAACTGATCTTCAGTTTTAGCGCTGCTATTAGTTAAAATCCAGGGCATCACGCCCATTTTAGCCATCATTTCTAGGTCCTTTAACCCATAGTGGCGACGCCAGACAGCGATCCAGCTGTGAATCAAAGTCCCAAGCTGACCCCTTGAGCTATGCAAGGCAAAAGGGGTGTTTAACCAGAAGTTTTGTTCTTAATGTAGCAACTGCCTGCATTGACGCAATTGTACATAGGCGTGAGCATAATACTCTCACGTGTCCATATATTTCTACAATTTGAAGTTTCCCGTGCGCTGATACCGTTTAGACAAGAAGCATCACTTGTCAGAAGTAAAATGCTAACGATGATTTTTCCTTTTCACTAGGGAACCCTTTCCAGAGCGGTAGTTTTAACCCAAAATCTGGCAAAGTCATAGACGTAGCCAGGGAGGGCCATGCCCCCAAATTTTTAGAAAATGCCATTTTGTGCTTTGAGAGGCGTTTTTCCAAATAAAATAGTGTTATTCGCCTAAAATTAAACATTTTGCCCCGCCCCAAAATTTCTGGGCTGGTTACGCCACTGGGTAACGTAAACCGAATGCATTCTCTTCAGACCCCATTTTAGCCACTAGGTGTAAACGAGTCGAATGGGACATGTGATTTTGCAGTTTTCTCGACCTTATGCATGCAGCCAATTCCAGAAACATTTTCTCAGTAGCCTACCTGAGTTTTTGGGTAGATTACTGACTTCATTCAGTCTCCGCATATATTTATTTTGGAGGGATTATGTAGAAAAACAGAATGAATTTGTGCTACGTCGGTTTTATTGAATGACCCAGTAACTACAGTAAACTGACTACATGATAATTGAAAGTAAAGGTAGGTTAACGATTACCGCACTTGATGCATATTTTTAAATGCAAAAAATACTGTAACTGAAGTTTCGCTTTGATGCACTACTTGCACATGAATGCGCAAGTGAATCTAAACGGATGAAGACCTACGTAGAAGCAAGACGTCGCGTGAAGCTCGGTATGCTACGTGAGATCCACCGCGTAAAATGTATCGCTTAAAAGGAAATACAACTGAAACTCTCGCTACTGTTACGCAAAACCCCACCGCGTCTTTGCAAAAAAAAATATGCCGCGATACCAAGGAAGTCCCCAGCTGTGCGGTGTGGCCACTCAACCTTCTTGTACAACTCGAAGGTTGGCTGAAAAAATGTTTTTCAGCGTTACAGGACGAAACGCTGCAGAGCAAAAAATGTCTGCTGGAATCAGGTCCGGCCCTAGCAGGTGCGGGGCCCAATGCGACACATAGGCGCGGGGCCCCTCTGGATCAATAGTGTTGTGACGTCATCGTGTTCAGTCAACCGTGCTACGACTGTTTTAGCAAAATAACTTTATGAATATCAACATTGACGGCAAATTATTGGAGTTCGTATGTGAATATAAGCAGTTTCTTTTTTGGAAGGGCGTGACTCATGTGTCCCATTCGTTATCAAGCTGAAAGCTCTAAAGCAGTGGTTCTTAACCGGGGGGCGCGCTACCCCCCAGGGAAGTGTCAAGAAATTTCCAAGGGTGCGCGAGCCCTTGCATGCTCTACAACATGGAAAGGCTTCGAACGGGAATGTGTCCCTTCCTAACGTTAAGCCAGTGCTGATTTTACGCCGCTACATGTTATATGGTTTAGTTCCGGCAGATGTGGAAGGAAGTCAGAGTTAAGTTTCTTGAAATTTTGCAGGCCGAATTCGAGCCTGCATACAAACATTTAGGGGCGCAACTAGGGAGAGTGTGTAGTCTGCATGCCAAGTCCGTTTAACAATAACATCTGTGTTGTTCTCACATTTGAGAGCAACACCGTGGACATAGAATTTTAAGTACTTCTATTGGAATATCCGGTATATGCGATTAACCGTACTATATTTTTCATGAATGTATGTTTTGGTTTGAGATTCTGGATTCTTATGCGAAAACGCGAGTATAGCGTTTAACCGATACACAATTAGTTCGAGTAATCTGTATTCAATTTGTGAAAGTGTGCGGTTGTAATGTTATGCAGAGTGAATAAAACAAACAATTTGCAAAAGTTCGCACAAGTCTAAAACAAGTAACTGCAACACGAAGCATGCGGGCAAGAGTGGGAACATGCATATCTGTGAGTACCGGTAAATCTTGCGCAATGTCGCTTAAAAGAAAACGTTTGCCATCTAACGCTGCAAAATTATTTTGCACCAAATATTGGCCAGAAATTCTCAAGTAATCAGTGGCCTATAATTTTGGGTGCAGGGCTCTATGCTACCTGCCGTGGCGAGCGACTGTTAGTTATCACTTTTCCTCATTTTCACATTGTGGAACCGACATCTTGGTTAGACGTTTCACGTGTGCTTTCGTCGCAGACAACAACTGCAGTGACTTTTGAATGGGAAAAACCTAGTTTTATTGATTTTTAATAAAAAAAGTGAGGTCAGTGTAGTTTCAGTTTTGTCTGGTAACAAAGAGGATAAAATGATTATGCAGATTATGATGTAATCACTTGAAGAACTTGCAAATGGTCAGTCAATATTTTCAAAATGATTGCCTGGGGACCTTTGGGACAGACAGGGTGGGACACTTCACATCCTGGACGACCCATTTTAATATACAAAGCTGCTGAATTGACTGCGAAGGCCTTTACAAGGTCATTTACAATTAAAAAAATCACTCCCTCATTCAGAGCCACTTCCCCTCTTAACCCAGATATGATCACACAAGATGTGTTCTTCCATTCAGTCGCGACTGACATTCTACTACAGCCCAACAGCAGGAAAAAATTCTAATAGATGCGAGCAGATTCACACAGGTGCCTGACATTGGAGAAATGTCAGAGGCAGAAACCTTCCTAAATTTTATTTCTCTGCACCCAAAAGTGTCTTCTGCTACAAAAGGCAGCAACAACCAAAAATCCAAGTCCACCATACTAACCGACACCCAGAAAAAAAGGTTTTGTGGTCGGGAAGGTCTGGTGACGTTACAAGGATATTACAAGCAGCAATAGAGATCACATGCCATGATCACTCTACTACTGCTTGCGTCGGCCTTTGTTATATACTTTTGAGGTATCTTGTCTTTGTATTTGTGGTTTGTTTTCTCTTTGTCAGGTGATTCCCTTGTATACGGCATAGCATCATTTTCTGGGGATTTCCACATGTGATGGTACATGTACCATAACAGAGTAATTGTAGTTGCCCCATAAAAGAACTTTGTTTTCAAGACGTCGTAAATACTCATCCTCCAGAATTAAAAGTAAGGATATAATGCTGCTTGATCCAGATAATGAAGATGATGAAGAAATTAAAGGGGAACGCTAAATGTCCTTTGTTGAAGAAAAATGGTTTCAGTTAACTGAACAGGACTATTGAAACACCCGTTCATATTCTGTAGTAAAAGTTTATTTAAAGGAAAAGAGGAACCAAAGTTTGCTGCACATGGAGACTTCGACATTTGCTTCATAATGAGATAAAAAAATTAAAGAATTCTAATTTTCAGAAAAAGATGACATTGCATTAGTCAAACTTAGTGATATGGTTGAAGTCTTGCCCCATCGTGCACTTCACTCAATAACCAAACACTTGTCTGGTATTTTGAAATTTTGTTTGACATTTTCACAGATGCAATGCAAACCACTTTTCAAACACTGTCATTTTACTGTTTATAAATGTTTTGGATACAATTAATTGACAAGAAACTCATGCAGGTTAAACCAAGATCCTATCAACCTTTCCAATGAATCATGAGAAATGGATCACAAAAAAGAATTAAGTTTTATCGAATTTTGTAAACATTAAATGCATGGTAAATTTGCATTTCACTGATTTCTTAAAATGGAAATCAAGAAACACGCCATGATAAGGTTTTGTTACCTAAGACAATCATGCTTTGTTCATGTCCCATTGGTCCCACCCTATTGTTCCAAACGTCCCCATGGGTGGGGACCACTGGGACGTTTTAGTGAAAAATTTTAAATGCAAATAAAACTGTCGAAACATGTCTGACGATTGAACTTTTTTATGTTAAATTATGCAGAATAACCCAAACTACAAGAAAAGCATCACCTGACTTTGAATGTATCAGCCAGTTTTCCAAAAGAAGCAAAAATGTCAAAATTGTCCCATTGGTCCTACATTTCCCCTGCTAGTGACCGACATAAAAATCCACTTTGTTGCATTGCATTTGGCCCGCAGGTTGCACACCCCTGTCGTACACTATAGTTGATGCAAGTACGGCAACTACATCAGACAGGTAAATTACATGATAAATAATTTCCTATCACATCAAAATAAGAGATATTTGTTTCGCTTTATTGATGATAACAATTAACAAGTGATAAAGTTAGTTTTCACTTATTTTACATTGACAGTTCATTAAAGGTATTTTCTCCTAAGTTAGGGGAGGACCCAGCCAGTAATTTTAGGGGGGGGCGATTCCAGTAATATTTGGCAGTCAAATCTCATAAGAGCTTCTCTACAGTAAGAGAGATGAAGTATAGGCTACTTCACAACACTGCTGTGACAAAAAAAATGGACGAAAAAATGGTCTTCAATCGCGAATGTTTTTTTTTCTGAATTGTATAAACATTGTGAATAAAGTTACTTTCGTAGGTTTTAGGGGGGCGATCGCCCCCCTGGATCCGCCTCTGTCCTAAGTTGTACATTATTAGTTTAGCTTGGTTAGGTTTTGAAATAGCGCTGCTCAAGGGGCTAATTTGCAACTGGCTCGAAAAAGCACGTATCTGCGTAAATACTTGCTGATATGAAAGGACCCCATCTGGATTTTTTTGGGGGCCCAACAGCCTTTCACACGGCTCTGATCCGCCCAAAGTTCCCCGAAAGCCCAATTTTATAGTTATTCTTAATGCCTGGACTTGGAATTGAAACTGTTCTCTATGAATCACAAATGTAGCCTAATGTACAAAGATTTTAAAACTACCGCGTCACAGATGTAGAAACAATTATCAAACGCAATATATATAGTTGATTGATGAAATAGAAGCATACGGCCGCCCAATATCATGGTAAACAGGAACGAGTGTGCTGGATGACATTCACAATCTTTGTTGTCCCTAGTTAAACTGCATTACAACCTTAAGTGTCCTTTACGTTTATGAACTTGAACTTCGAAGCAGTGGTATTTACGTTCGCAAACAGGCAAAACAGAAAACAATGAAAGTTTGGCGGACCGGCAAATGTTAAAAGTACTTGCACGACCGACAAGTAACGCGGTACAATTTTATGACAAAGGAGGCAAATTTTAGTGCGCACACTTTACAAAATTTTCGCTGGTTTGCATGAGAGATTTTAAACGGCAGTAATTTACTCAAGCGATTTATTTACATTTAATGCTAAGTATTTCCAAACATTATCCGGCAAGAAATGGCGATCATTTGCCAACAGTTTGTGTAACATGCTAAAACGTCGCTCCACAGTGCATGAAGTTGCTTGACAATTTAACAATTTGGCCTACAGTTCTGACTGATGTTTGTTTGGCCGGGTCATTTCTACAATTGCTTTTAGGTCATTATTCAGTTCGAATCGGTTATCAAAGAGAATAGAACTATACTGAAATAGTTCTCCAGCATGTTTTTTAAATCACACTTTTCCATTTTACGCAATAGGCCTACTTGATAAAAGTTGCATGTGAAAAAGGAAAAAGTTGCAGTATAAAATTCCTGCAACCCACTCATTATACTACATAAATTCGGAGTATTTCTGAAGCTGTTAGAAGCTGTAAAAAAAGTTGAAAAACTTGCCCTACTCATAACGTCTGAAGACAAGCCTAACAAGCAGCAAAATCAAGCTACTCATTATTTTTCATTGACAACCAAAACTTTCCACAGATCTGATCTTTCGCAGTCAGCAGATTTGAGGTGATAAAAAACACGTTTCCGTCCAGTTGTCACTAGCTGTGCGTTAAGCATTATTTTATCAATTTAGAAGTGCTATATGGTGGCCCATGGCTGTCAAGTGCAATTTCGAATATTTTAATACGTTTTCAATTTCATTTTGAACTTCATCTTGGATTTCGTTTTCGATTTAAATTTCATTTCAAATTCATTTTCAAATTCAATTTCAATTGCATTTTCAACTTCAATTTTATTTTCATTTCAATTTTGTTTTCGATTTCGTTTTCAAATTCATTTTCAATTTCGTTTTCAATTTCATATTAAACTTCGATTTCATTTTCAATTTCGTTTTCAATTTGTTTCTCAACCTCGTTTGCAATCTCGTTTTCAAACTCGTTTTCAATTTCATTTCAATTTCGTTTTCAAATTCGTTTTCATTTTCATTTCAGTTTCGTTTTCATTTTCGTTTTGAAAATGAAACACAAACGCAAACACATAATCCCGGCATGGCCCAGCGCACTCACTTCGTTTTGCAATTCACTTCAAAGTGAAAAACCACTTGCAGCCCGGCGCTACCATCATAAAAATCATATATGTATATTTTTTCCGACCTAGAAAAACTTATATTTTAGTTCTGAACCAAATTTTTGCTATGGAAATTGTTTATTATTAAGCAAATATTTCATTACGTCATACTTGTGTATTTTTAGCTGATTAAATCATGAAANAATCAAAAAACGTGGAATCGTTTAAATATCCGTGCTTGTTGTATGTTTGGAGAATCCCCTCCATGGGAAGTAGCTGCGCAGTTGCTGGAGCAGGGTTGCGAGTGGTTAGCCATTTTGGGGCCAAATTTCAGAAATTTGGTTCCAAATAACACTTGCTGGCCCCAAAATTGTGCTAGTTTGACTCTTTTTTGGTCCTTTTCTAGGATAGATTTGGCTTTTTGCAAGAATTAGATCTGACCACCGTGGGTCATGCATATTTTTTAACTTTTTTGACTGATTGCAGATTTTCACCAAATTCCTAAATTTGAAGGATTTCGATTACAAAATTTTGTTAGGATTCGTAGAGTTTCTGAGTTAATGTGAAAGTAAGTTCATCAGAATACCTGTTACTTGCTGCAATTGTAGAGGCACAGTCGAGTAGCAGTGAGAACTGTTATGTTACCTGACTTACGTAGTTTTTTACGTGGTGCACGTTTTTGTGGTTGATGGCTTTAGCATTTACCTAAGATGGGAAGTTTATCTCGGTTTATGGCTACATATGGAAATTAAGTTCTTCTCTTACGATCTTCCATGATGTATATGTTTTGCTGCTGAGCTAAAATTGTGATTGGGGAACATTGAATATTACCATTTTTAATAAATGGCAGTGGCTACAGATATGCCTATGGATCTTGAAATTCGAAAATTTATTCATACGCCACCTGTGACGAAACAGTAACACATGATGAGAGTGCAGTAGGCTTGGTAGAAATGAACTAGACGTAAATGATAAACCCTAAACCTAACCCTAACCTTAACCCTAACCATAGCCCTAACCCTAATCCAACACTAACCCCTAAATGTGACACGTAAGCTTGAAAAAAACTAAAGAAAAAAACAAAATCAAAATGGAAGTCGACAAGGTGAGTCGAACCGAAAACCATTTGCATAGTAGCTGTAACGCGTATCCGTTAGGCTACGAGATCCACGCGCTTTGAATGACAAACTGACCCTTTTGTTTGAATTGCGTCAGGACTGGCGTATCCATAGTCACTCCCTTGATAAATCGCTTTTTTTGGACAGACTTCATGTTATGTTACTTTGTCTAAGTTGCATATTCATATTTTTATTGTTTTTAGTATTTGATAAATTGATAAGTATGATTTCATACGACTTTCTAACTGGTGATATATTTGAAAAAATGGTTGGCCCTTTAGGACATTTCGGCGATGCTGTTTCGGCGACGGGACGTTTCGGCGATGGTGGTCGCAGATGTTTCATACGAAAAAAGTGTGTTTTTGAAATACTTCAATGGTTAAACTACAAAGGATGTTTGCTTGATAATCATTTTTGTTGTCATCCTGAGGGCAGGTGTTGTTTCTCTTCCGCCTGTAGTTTGGAAGAGTTTACTGTGACCGTGACCATGTGTGGAAGGAAATATGGCTTGTGACGTTTCTTTTTGCTGGCTAGAGGCGTTTGTGAGTTTACACAAAAGTTAAGCCTGGACGGCAATTATTGCTTCAGCTTTCGCGTGGTTATTCAGACTGCATTTCACAGATAATTTAAGAGTATATTCGTTGTTTC
>JGI24022J15233_10009318_pt1 | contig 11049 bp, 7 predicted proteins | sample Ectturendosymbi2_FD_15233 | JGI IMG/M metagenome (IMG submission 15233)
CAAAAAATGCTTCCAAAGAAGTTGAACTTTTGCAAAAAAAGTAGCTCTAGTAGGCCCAGGATTGTTGCAGTGGTAAACAGCAGAGTCTTGCGCGGGTTGAAATTTTTTGTCTGCTCCCTCCCCGCAAAATTTAAACCCACACCCACATGAGTTGGAGAAATCTTGCCTGCATGCGNACACTTCTAACCTGCACCTACCCCACCTGGCAGACCATCCCAACCTGCNCCCACCTCGCACTTTTTCGGTCTCAAACCCGCACCAGTCTGAAAACTAGCAAAAACTCATAACTTGGGGCAAATTTTTGTTGCAATAAAATCGTGAGAAATATGCCTTTTATTTTTAACAGAAGTTGCATTTATGCACAAGCATTTTAAACGACAGTGATTTATTTACATATAACGCTAAATATTTCCAAACATTATCTTGCGAAAAGTGGTGATCATTTGCCAGCAGTTTGTGAAGCATGGTGAAACTTCGCTCCACACTGCATGAAGTTGCTTGGCAATGTGACAGTTTGGCCTACAGTTCTGGACTGATTTTTGGCCAGGTCATGTCTGCAATTGCTTTTAGGTCACTATTCAGTTCAAATTGGTTATCAAAGAAAGCATAACTATATTAAAATAGTTCTAAAGCATTTTTTCAATAACATTTTTACATTTTGCACAATTGGCCTACTTGATAAAAGCAGGGTTGCCACTTTGGCTTTTTTGAAGCCAGATTTTGAAATTCTGGCTTTTTTTGAACACCTTTGGCTTTTTTTGGAAATAAAAAAAAGCCAGACTAAATCTGGCTTTTTTCAGTCAGAAAGGCTTGGTTCTGGAAAAACATTGTCTGAACTGCATATTCATTAAAAATCTCTTCTGAAAAGGGTCAATAACCGTGCAGCATGCATAAAATATTGAAAAGATTTTGCTGTTGCCCTAAAAATGATCGATTTTATGGATAAGAAACAAATGTACAACAGTGTAATTGCGGGGAAAGTAAATGCTTCTAAAAAGTGGAATTGTATTGTATCGATGTTTCTGACGGGTTTTAACATCTGTTTTGTGTTTGGTTGTGCATATTTTATGTATTAATGCCTTAAAACTGCTATCTGGCTTTTTAGGGACAAGATCTGGGTTTTTTTTGGTGAAGACAGGTTGGAAAACCTGGATAAAAGTTGCATGTAAAAACGAAAATAGTTGCAATATATAATTCCTGCAACCAGCTTAAAACATTGTACTGCATATGTTCTGTGTGTTTCAGAAGTTGTTGGAAGCTGTAAAAAAGTTGCACAAATTGTAGTAAGCTGACAACAGATGCGGCCACAAAAGGCAGGCATTCAGGCTTGGAGGAACTGCTGGAGGGATTCTCCTAGTAGCTGCTTGCATACAGTGAGAAAGGTGCGTTGCAAACACATCAAACTTTTTGATGTACACGCTTTTTAATACTGTCAAGGCCTTTTCGTAAGTAAGCCTATCCTTGATATAGGAATAAATGGTAGGCGACGAAAGGTTAACCAGCAGGCCTCGCTTATTTATCTCCACATGTGGACCAGTACGATGCTGACATGCCACAACTTCTATGAATGTTTCGAACGTAGCACGCTAGTATTTAAAATTCGAGGGAGCTTCGGCGTCTGAGGGAAGCACTTCTAAAGCCTTCAGTTTCAACAGTCGATCCATTCCAAGTCAGTGAATTAAATTGTAGTAACCTGACAACAGAGACGGCCACAAAAGGCAGGCATTCAGGCTTGGAGGAACTGCTGGAGGGATTCTGGTAGCTGTTGGCGTACCGCGAGAAGGTGCCTTGCAAACATATCATTCTTCTTTTTCATGTACACGCTTTTTACTCATAATGCCTCAAGAGAGGTCTAACAAGCAGCAAAATCAAGCCTGTCATTCTTTCATTGGTAACCAAACCAAAACTTTTCCACAGATCTGATCTTTCACAGTCAACAGATTTGAGATAATAAAAAACACATTTCAGTCCAGTTGTGACTAGCTGTGCGTTAAGCATTGTCATATCCATTTAGAGGGGCTGCTAGACTGAATTATTTCTCACCAAATACAATGGTAGCATTGGAAAATGGTCGCTTGTCCACCACAGGGCAAGAGCCTGAGCTGATGTTTTGCAACAATGGGTTGTTACATCATAATGTAATAATGGCTGCAGGCCTACTGTCCTAAGTACAATGCTGGCAAACAACTTCAGTACCTCCACGTGTTTTGCGATTTTTGAGCTGATTAAGTTCATGTGCTTTGGCTCAACACTCAGTTACCCGCACAAAGAATTCTCAGCCCACCTTGCACCAAGCACAACCCACTACTGCCCCACAGCAAGTTCAACCCACACACATAGCAGTGGGGGTTCCCGCACCCTCCCTGCAAATGCGGGTACCCATAACCCGTGTGGGTTGACTTGCCCTGTGCAGGACTCTAGCATATAGCCTAAAATGTTTTAGAAATTATTTGATATGTTGGCAATTGATTAGTGTAAGGGCAACGAACTGACAACTCTATTCTATCGGACTGAGCCATTATAATGGCTGACATCTATAATTATAGATGTCACGGTGAATTAAGCAGGTCATGCGATCCAAACATATGTGACAATTTCAACCAATTGTGTCTGGCTCAAGGCAAAATAACTCCAACAGTGCGTTTATGTCATGAGGCAAAACGCTCTCTTGTTTATGGGCTGGGCTGGATACAGGCCAAAATTTAGGAGGGGTTATGGGTATGGGTGTGTTATGGAATTGTTGTTATTTTTGGTCAGGGTCATAAAAATGTGAGCCCATGACATTCTACTGGCCACATACTATAAAATATTTTGATTTTTATGCAATGTGCATTCTTAATGTCCAATGCTACCTAGTTTCACACTGAGCTTTGTTCAAGTGTTTAGTAAAAACGGATGCAATTTGACATATCAAGTAAAACTGAAATAGAAGCATCTTTCAGTTTCTAAATCTCACAGTATTATTCTGATCTTATCAGACTGCCCCTCACTTCATTAAAATATGCTGATGTTTTTCCCTCGCATTACTAAAATTTGATCAGATTTTTAAAAATTCCAAATGTGTACTCCACATTGTTAAAGTTGTTCTGAATTTTAAAGAATGAAAAATTGCAATTCGGATGGTGTCATTACCTACCAGCTTTGGAAATCACTGGAATGCATAGAAATTGATACTCTGCACAAAAAAGCTGCCATGAAGGCTTCAACATTTCATAACAAACAAATCATATTTGTAGGTAATAATGGGCCATCTGATAGAAAATGTGCTTTAATGTAATGTAGCTGCTGAGCAACGGTTTTAGAGTTCATGATTCAAAATGGATGATGATGTATTTGATGAAGATGCAACAGAGATGGAGGTTATATGTCAAGAGTGGAAAAAGATTAGTGACGCAAGATTAAAGGTAATGATTTATGTGTCAAAACCTTTCAAGCAATTTTTGAAAAAATTTGCATGAACTGTAGGTTACATCTACATGTGTCATGTACAATTCAACTTACGTTGTATGATCCACAGACGTGTTAAATAAGCTATGTTTTGACGAGTTTTTTAATTGGCTTCATGAGTTCTTGAAGAATGTTGCTATGACAACATTCAATCTACTGTTTATGCTTTTTATTTTATTCTGAAATTTTTGTATGCCCGCAGATAGTGTTTCACCATAGCATATTCACCTGTGAATGCTTTAGATTTTGGAGCTGTGAATTTCTCAAATGTTGCAATGCTGATCATTCTGATATTGTTTTCATGTCTATATGTGTGTGTGGGTACTTGCATGCATGTGGCTTTTTGTTTTGTTCATTAGAAGATTTTTGTTGATCAGGAAAATATTGGATACTAGTATATACATCTTTTCACATCAAACAAATGCTGTTAAACTTTTCATTTCATACTTCTGTTTGGAGGGTTGTATTTCAAAATTAGTTAGTTTTATGACAGAACTTTACTTTCAGGATGGATATGTGTCAGGAGCAACTTCTGGCCAGGATGCAACAATCCAGAATGGCTTTAAACAAGGATTCAAAGAAGGAATTTTATCCTGCTTCTTAACGTCACAAATTAAGGGGATTCTAACGTACTCGATTTTAGTTGGTTGTTAAATTTGCTTTATAGGTGTGGTATGTTGGTAATCCTATTTTTGGGCTGTCCCATTAGATACCACAGATGATACATTTGACTTTTTGAATTAGGTATGTCTAACTGCATACAACAGTTTGAAATCTTTTTCCCATTTAAAAATTTGATTAACATCAGAACTCCTGCAAATGCCGAAGTATGTAGTGCAACCAGATAGTGTTTACTCTCATGGAAAGAGTGTTTTGTAAAAAATTAGATACAAGAACTCAGTGGCGTAGCAAGGCTAGGTGCTGCCCAGGGCCATAAAAGTACCGTCCTTTCCACCCTTCAAATTTGACTACAGAAATTGAAAATGAAAGAAGATTATGTTCATCCTTTAAAACACCTTGAAACAAACACTCACAGAATGAAATACAGTAGGTCTCGTTTTTCTTTCTCGATTATGGGTCTTGTTTTTTCTGCTTGTTCGCTACGTTTTTCATCATTTACGAATACTCTCGCTGTTTTTTCTTCCTTTACATGTGCACCTATGGATCCATCATATTTTGTTGAATTTTCTTCCCTGTTGGTTTTCAGTCTGGGGTATGCCGCACCACTTAGCATTCAATATTTATCATTTTAGAGGATCAAAAAGACACGAAAATGTGTTTTTGCGGTGCCCAATTGAAGATGTGATGGCGGGATACCTACTCTACAGATGTAAACATTTATATGTGTTTGTATGTTATGTAATATCTCCTTTACCTAAAACTATCTATATACACTGCNTATAGTAGGCCGTTATGATAAAGTTAACAATAAAACTCAGTAATACAAAAATGATTCATTGTTAACTTGACGTAAGCAATGGTTTAATTTCCCTTAGAATACATGAAATGGTTCAAACGTTAACTCCATCGCCACTAGTCCGGCGCGTCTTAAGATGCGGACCCATTTAGATGACATTTGTCAAATAGGCTTAGGTAAAACCAGCTCTATTTGAGAAGCGTTGGCTTGGGGCCTCCATCGCGACATACAAACTTGGCCTGATCGTTGGGTTGGGTTTCTAAATACGCGTGCATAGTGTTATTCTTTACCTTCGTCCGAGACCAATAAACATCTATTTCAAAAAGTGTATTACCAATTCTTAAAAATGGAACATCCACAATTTTATTGCTCAGCAGTGATTACAACGCTACTACGTTCAATGGTAATCGCACTGAACAACTTTATTCGGTACAACCATTGCTAGCTTGTGCAATTCTTTCGGTTAAAGTCCCTTGTAATAAAAGCTGTCAACACAATTAGGGCCACAACTCGGGAGGCACTTAGAAACAAGACGAGTTGCAAACGTCTGGGATCTCGTTTAAAGCGATCAATCACCCTTTCAATAAAACCTTGCTCGTATTTGCTGATTTTTTCACGATGAATGCTTATCATTTTTAACTGGACAAGCGTTCGCCCGACATCCCCAATCAAAGCTACGTTTTAACTATTCGCCAAGCACTAAGGGTAGCGATCTCTCTTAGCAGTGAAAAAACAAAGTTAGACACCCTCGCCAAACTGTTTCAATCAATGAGAAGTACACGTCTATATTGACACGATTGTCGGACAATGTACCAAAATTGTAACACCACGCAGGCTTACAAATAGAGCAGACGAGTTATGAAAATTCGCCACAGCAAATATAGCTTTGCACTCGGTGCTCACTCAGGAGTCAGAACTGAGTCTTAACGATTAAAATGTATATATATGTATTCTAACAAGCCACGGAGTTTTGAACTGTGTAAAAAGAAACCTCCATAAGCGCAGTTAAATTAAGCTATTCACTCAGGCGCATTGGTCACACTAACACATAGGCGTAGCCATGGGGGTCAAAGGGGCCATGGCCCCCCAAGTATTTGGAAAATATAGTCATTTTGTACTTAGAGAGGCGTTTTTCCAAATAAAATAGTGTTATTTGCCTAGAATCATACACTTTGGCACCCCCAGAAATTTTGGGCTGGCTACGCCACTGCACTAACAATGGACTTTTCAAACTTGCGGAAGCATTGCTACAAATTTACTAACGCTTCTTTTCACACAGTATAAAAATATGTGGGTTACCGCTATCAGCAATCACTGTCTCGCTGCAATACATGCCAAGATGTCTGCGTTAACAGTCACATGCGGCGAAATGCCTACTATTCCAGCTTTGAACCTTTGAAGGTTTGTTGCTATTTTATTGTTACGCAATAAAGACTGACGGTAGAACAATCTGCTCGCAAGTTTCGCAACCTGCCTCTGCAGGCAAATGTGCGGGCTTGAGTAAACTGCAAGCTCATATTTGCGTAACTCCAGAACAGTGAACCTGCCTCTTGTGCAGTGTGAGTGCCATACAAGGCAAATAAACTGTCAATGCAAGATTTAAATAAATTAATCGGAATTAAGCTGTTGGCTACAGGTTTTATAGAGTCTTGGTCCCAATTTTCAGATGGGAACCCGATGCAGGTCTTACCGCCCCTGCGGACACCCATGCTGAGAAGGGGGTGGGGCAATTTCCTCAAGTAAGTATGTTAAAATCCCTGATTTCAAGACAAACATTGAGGTAGTTTACCATCCTGGTTTTGGTGCAGGTTTTTGAGTAATAATTTTATCTATTTGCTCACTCCGCAACCACATTTCCAAGTTTTTAGGTTACCGATTCTACGTACAAAAACTGAAAAAAGTTAAAACTACTTTTGAAAACAAATTTATATTCAACAATTTGCCGCCCCCCAGAAGGCTCCGCCCGGGGCCCCCAGCATCCCCCCTTGCTACGCCACTGCAAGAGCTATAATATAGTGATTTTGAAAATACATTCGCGTAGTTTGAGTCATTTTTTTAACTGGCATTGTTTTGCTTCATTGGGCAGTCGTACAATGTCAACTCATAGCTGTATTTCACGACTGTGATGCTTGCTCTCTACATATACAACTGAGATCAGTGAATGAAAAGGCCATGTGAAAAAGGATAACAAGCGATGCAGTCAAAATCGAAATTTGAAAAAAAAACAATGCAGGCGAAAAGGTACAATGCCTGCTTGTGATCCAATGCTTGCGTTGGACTACCTTGTGTTTTTTACGGACAATTTTATACGAGTTTAATTCCAGAGCTGTCATGGCCTATCACTCCTCGTACGAAGGCTGCCCTATCACAGATGATGTAGTTATGGATGCGCAGTGCATTTTGGATGATATCTCACAGTTAGAAGCTGATCATATAACTGAAGACTTTCTATGTATGAAAATACATCACGAACTCAAGAGCGGATCCAATGGTCTGCCGAACAGCGTGTCTGGCGGCATCACGTCAATGTCCATTGACGTAGAACATACCCGCAGTGCCGACTTGAATCGCAGTCCATCAGACGCACCGTTAGGTGACGCTGGTATGTCGTGGTTCTGTACGCCTGAACGGAGATGCAGGATGTTTCAGACATCAGTCGTGCTTTTTTTTATGTTGTAGCTGATGAATCGGACTATGAACCAAACGGCTTCGCGGGCTTGAACAGAATGACGCTCGACGATGCGCGGACGTTGATGCTGACCTGCCCGGAGATTAACGCGCTTGCTCAGCGTTGCAAGCACGTACTGAAGCGCTTGCACTGGACAGACGCGACAATAGAAAAGCTGTTTTGAAAAGCGAAGCACGCTGCCGCATTGCTGCGAACCGCTCTTCTTCAGTGTTACGTTCTTTCAAATATGGAAGATTTGGGAACGTACAAAATCTTCTTCGCGCACCATAACTTTTAAGGTTTTGACAACTGCTTCAGTTCGCAAAAATTTTATTCTTTATTACTATGACGTAAAAGTTGCCTTCAGGGTTTCGTCGTCTCTTCTACAAAGTTATTCAAATAAGTGCAAGTTGTTCCGAAGTCCAATCCTGTAGAGTACAAATTCAAACTTTGCTGATAAAATTTAAACTTAATTCCTGCACTATTTGTACCTTTCGCGAATGGAATTCCGGCTTTGCACGGGCGCGGTACGTATATGCGCAATTTAGCGTATTTATTCGATTGCAAGCCGCACGAAATGATGCTAAAAAATAAAAGTAAGTCGCACTTGAACATACTATAGGTCACCTAAGCCTTTGAGATATTTTCGCGTACTAGCTTGTTTCGCGTTTCATTGGCAACGCTGGTAACGATGCTTCCACCACAACTGCTTTCTGTTCATCATAATTCCTCCTGCGACGGAGTGTGCACATGATGTTAAAGAGATGAGAATGCGAAAAGGGAGTCTTGGTCGACAAAATGTAACCAAGGAGGAGACTAAGCCGCATCTAGACACTAAAGTTTCTATAAGGTAAAGAAAAAAAAGTAAGCCGCGCGAAATGACGAAGAAAAATCTTTAAGGCCTCGACTTACACTCGAATAAATACGGCATCATGAGACTTTACTGGCGTCGCGACTCCTGTTCGTGCGTTCGTTAGTGGGCTTAGGCAAAGTTGTCAAATTCTCTGAACAAGAATGAATACGTTACGAAGTAGAGTTGCCTACAAAGAATATCAAGGTTATCAACTTCTCTTTCTGAAACAATTTATTTAAGCGCAGTTTACGTAACATACGTTACACAGTCGGACTCCTAAAACAAGTTCATAAACACGGGTTCAAAAAGTAAAAATGGCTGGGGTAAAACTTAGCACATACTGTTTTTATGCAAGCGGCTCGGGTAAGTTTGTGATTGGTTTGTATATTTGAAATAAAGAAAAATTATAACGATGTTTTGTTTTTCATCAGCTGCGCAAGCACCCGGGCGCATTTCTTACAACTGCACAGCACATTGTTAACAATGAAATCGCGTTTTTGCAGGTCGCATTTTTACGCTTTCCTCATTAAAAATTCGCCAAGCTTTGAGTTGCTGCCCCCAAAGATATTCAGCGAAAAGCGATACTGCGTGTTAACGGGGAAAACTGTTTAACTACGGTTTAGCTGAGATTCTGACTCAAAGCTCTGTTTAACCAAAATTATGCGGATTTTACGTTGTATTTACGTAAAGTTGACGCAATTTCTTGTCGGTGTCCGGCTTCAGGAAAATCATTTTGGCCTAACAACGAGATTTTGGCTCACCACAGCCGTTCGTTTTGTGATGGTCGCGGCAGCATTCTCAGTAATGTGTTCAGTGCTGCAGTTTTGAGTTGCTCAGCAGGTGCTGGTTACTTTCTACTGCGCTCTCTGATCTCTTCATAGCGATGACGTTGGCGTGTGGGTTGGTCTGCGATGACATGACTACTCTGCCTTGGTTGAATTGATGAAAATATGTTTTGTGGAACAAAGGCGGTACGCGATGCTGACATCCAGAGCCGGATTAAAGGGTAGGGGGGCCCGGGGCAATTTTCAATGGGAGGCCCCTATGACGTATTTCATGACGTCATCATTTGTAAAATTTACGTTTTCGCTGATTCGCAACGTTCTCGTTTGCTTTTTCCAGTAGTCGATTATGTGTCTGCCGTGTTAACTCGATTGTTAGCCGCCTTTGACTGTAAGCCGGACGAAATGGTGTTAAAAATTAACGTAAGCTGCCCTTGGTTGTAAACCGCACTTGAACATAGGTTACCTAAGCCTCTGAGATCCGTTCGCGTACTCGTGCGTTACCCGTATTGAATGATGCTTACACCTCTACAACTGCTTTCTGTTCATAATCCCTCCCGTCCCCCCACTATTTCAGACAGTGGGAATATAATATGCCATTTCCCCCACATTTTTCTCTTTAGGTTTCGTAATGTATTGGTTTCACACCAAGCTGCCCCCTCACATTTTGCAACAAAATTCCGTTTGTGCTTACAATCGAATAAATACGGTGCTCAACTGCACATGCAGTTAGCTGCGAGAAGAGAGTTTATGATATAAACACTAGCCTACAGTGTATTCTTACTAAGAAAAAATATTTCCGCAGGCTAGAGTGACTCGGCAAGGAACAACATTCATCCGAACAATAAGCAGAAACCAGAGATTACACATAAAAACACATTAAAAATAACATGTCAAGATGGCCAGCCAGTCTGAGTGTGGAAAGTGCTTCGAAACTTATGTCGTGATTTTAACCTACATTTTCAAGTGCTCTGGTTTACGCGACTGGTTTAGCGTTGCTGCTTAAAAGCTGTGCTCGAAAAAAAAAACGTTTCAGTCGCGGCGTTTTAGCTAACACTACCAGATTCTTGCGCTTTTGTCCTGAAAAACTTTGCCATTTTTAGCTCCTGATAGCATTACAGATTTTGGCATCGCTCTAGCCAAACATTGCAATCTCGCTTTCTGCACTTTCGTTCTACAAATCTACTGATCAAAAACCTTTTCTGACGGAACACGCAATAACCAGTGGCGGCTCTAAGGGGGGCCTGTGTGGGCCTTGGCGCCCCAGTTTTTTGCTTAATTTCACGTTCAAGTTCGTTTAATTGATATATACTGCAGATAACTTTCAGCCAGCAAAATTTTAAACGATTTGAAGACTCTCTGGCGGCGGTTTCGACGATATTCACAAGCCTATGTTGGGGTTGATTGGTTTAATCATAGCATATCAATCGTCGTTACACCGAAAAATCACCATGTAGTAGAGACATTTATGTTGGACCCCTACTTTTTTCCTTGGCCCTGCAGTGGCCCTTCCAGTTTTTTCATTCTAGAATCGCCACTGGCAATAACGTGGTGTGAATGGCTTGACTAGTTTCATATGTTTATGGCAGGGGTGTCAAACTCGTTTCAGTTCAGGGGCCAATTCAGGCAAATTTAATCTCAAGCGGGCCTGACCAATGTAATCACTGTATAACACCCTGGTTATAAGTGTTGACAACTTCCAACTGTTTTCATAACTTTAATGAATAAAGTTCAAGCTTATCAGAAAATGATTATTAGCACATAAAGTTTTCGATTTCCCCATGTAACGCCTTATTACTGAGAAGGCTGTCAAACTGACGGTGATGGTTCGGATGAAATTAACTGTCCGGACAACCACTTGCATGACGTGATCCAATTTTAA
>JGI24022J15233_10009321_pt1 | contig 11047 bp, 6 predicted proteins | sample Ectturendosymbi2_FD_15233 | JGI IMG/M metagenome (IMG submission 15233)
CATGCAGCACCAGAAGTCGCATTAACAGTAAGAAGCATGTTATTAAAGAGAAAATTCAGACATTTACCATTGTTTAAAATTGTTGATTTTGCTTAAAAATGCACACGTTAGTTAGTAAGTTAGTTTGATTAAGTGTTGAAAAATATTATAAGACTCTCGCGGAAATACAATGAAAAATATGTAGGTTTCATGGCTTCCTTAGCCAAAAAGATTCCCGACCCCTGGCCTACAGCATAGCCCATAGTGCCGCCCCCATAATTAAAAGTGCCGCCAGGGGCGGACCGCCCCCGCCCCCCCTTAGCTACGCCAGTATGGTATCTAGCCATCTGGTCCAGTGCATCCACGTACGCTAACCAGATTAGTTTAGTGCTCTACCATTTGTGGAAGAATTTTTGTGGCATTTATAATTCTTACATTTTTGTGCATTGAGATCAAGATGCACACAGCCTTTTTTCCTTAGCTTTGTAGGCTACGTGAAGAAAAAATTTCAGAGCATGCAATGGCTTGCCTTTCATTACCAACTCTGCGTCTGGCCCTGTCGTTGTTTTTTTTCATACTGTGCCCACAATTTTTTTTTCTGCTTGAGATCTGCCAGCTTTAGAGCATGGTGAAGTAGCTGTCATTTATGACAATATAACCCTGATAGTGGTAAGGCCACTAAAAGAGATATCACAACAACCAACTATCAGCAACTATTTGACACAGCTAACAAACAAACCTATAAGACTACTGAGTATCAGACTAGTAGCTCCTGGTTCTCAGAAGAAGATCAATTAATTGTTACTCCATTGTTGCATAACTGCGTTCGTAGTTACGAAAGAAACTCAAGCAAAACTTCTAACCACCTTTTTGAAGAAGCATATAGTCTCCTGATCACGGGCAGGTCATTTTTGACTGCTCAGGGCTTCTAGGTGTTTGTGTGAAATACTCTATTTCCAAAAGCTCTAACAAAAATATTCCAATAGCTGCAAAAACTTTATCATAATTTAGGAAATGTCTAGGAGTATGACGAAGCAAATAGCAACATTAACGAAAATACGAAACGCTGAAGTGAAAAAACGGTAAAAAATCACCGCACCTGGCCTCTAGTGTTAAATCAGGGTTGGAAGTTCTCTGAGTAATAAATGCTTAAAAACCCATACATTTAACGTTTGACAATCTGATATCGCAATAAAAAATCTGTGAAGGGTGGAAAAGTTTTTTTGCCCTAAAAACTGTTCACCATGTTGTTGCGCTTTAGCTTGCCCAGCAGAAGTTTCATGCATGCAATTGAAAAAGCAACTCCGTTAGAAGTTATGGTAATGTCACGCATATTACAAAGTTTTAGGTCTAGCGATCACCCAGAATTTGAAAGAATTGGTGAGATTTCTTGTTACTGTCGCCTTCGCGAAATTCACAAGAGTTTTTGTTTATCTTTGAAAACTGACAATGCTAACAAGCTGGCTTTCCATCAACACAGGCCATGACGTCGCGCAATGAAAAAATGTTGACTGGAGGTTAACTTCATTGTGATATTGTTTGATGTGATTGTTGCGTTTGCTACGTTGTGTTAACAACTTTCTAAATTCGCAATGAAACGAACGCGTGCGGCGCACGGAATAGGCGACTACGTGTCGCTTTTCAATTTATAGAATGCTTCTTTGATTCTTCAAGGTTTTTGCAGAAAAAAATGAAAGTGCTGAGGTTATCAACATGAAGGTTGACGGACCCATATTGGTGCTTTTACGCAGTCGTTTACATATAGATATATTTGCCAATATTACTGTTTTAAGTACAATTTGCATCTCTCAATCTTCTGACACCACCGTTCCAATTTTTCTGGTCGGCTTCATCTGTGAAGCACTGATTGAGTTTTGATATGCATTAGTGTTTTATCAGAGTTCACACGAACTGTGTAGTTCACAAAAAGCTGTATAACTGTTTTCAGTTGAAAACTCAACTTTGCAACAAAAGTCTATCGTCGTCTGGTTTGAAAAGATGCTACCATTCAGTCATGTTAGACTTCGGGGCATGCACTGGGCAATCAGTTCTGGGTTTCATTTTCTAAAATCGTCAGGCCATACCTTTATTGCGTTCCATAAACAGGTCGGCATATGGGACGGGGTGTTGCAAGATGATATGATCTGCAGTTTGTTCCTGAGTGACATACTCGCAGGTCTGTGATGGAGTCAGACCCCATGTGTGCAAGTTGAACCGATATATTGTATGTGCTAACCCAGCTCAAAAAACATGAGCTACTTCATGCTAAGATGTCGTCAAACGATGATTTTGCTGTAAACATAGATTTATTACACCCTGACGTAAAATTCGTGTAGTCACCCTCAGGTAATAAGTTCCACTGCAGCTTGTCAGGGCTGCTTTCAAGATTAGCGTAGGCAGCAAAAGTTACAACTGGTAAAAAATCTAGCATTGCATTGAAATGAGTTTTCGCTTTATTTCGAAGATTTTTTATTTTCGGGAGTGTTCGTTTTGGAAAACCATTTAATATTTTCTTCCGGACCTTGAAGCATTTTACCGCGGCACTGTAGCACTTACCGACCGCGTATCTTCGTCACGAACCCTTGCCTTCCCACAAACATGTTCCTGTCCTCGTCACGGGTCGTTCGTTCGAGAAACGTTAGCTGCATTCTGCTCATTTCAGCGTGATCGCCAAAATTGTCTCAGTACAACTGACTAGGCCTTCTGTAGTAAGAATTTCGTTTGATGAGTGAAACAGGAACAATATGCGATGCGTCGTATGATTTGTCCCTCTCGCAAGAGGCTTTTTCCTTTTAATAGTCCTGTTGTAAAATTATAGTTTAAGAATTCCTTTAACCGGAAAAAAGTGACAAGAAAACACACTTTCGAAGGCTTTATGGTTGTTTTAGTTAGGTAAAACAAGTTTTGAGCATCATATGCACTGGGTTGCAATAGCTGTAAAACTACGCGATTTTACTAAAGTATTGCGGAACTAAAACAAACTCCGTTGAGCTTGAGCACAAAACGTATAAGACTTAGTTTTTGAGAAGTATCGAAACCAGCGCGTATTTTAGGAAATGATAATTTTTTGGATCAGTTGAAGTTTAAATTTTTTTAGGAGCGGCCACAGAATAAGTGAAATATTCCACAAAGGCAGCAATGTTGATGTGAACAATGGATATTGTCCACTCGCGGAAAAGTTTGTTGTTCAAGTGAATTCTAGCAGTGACGCCACAGCAGCGCCAGTTCAAGCTGGGTTTGTGACGTCACAGCAGCGCCAGTTCAAGCTGGGTTGGAATGAATCGCAAAACTTCTTCTCATTCTTTCATTTTGCGCTGCGGCAAAACCTTCACTCAGAGTTTTTGCAGGATGTGCTACAGTTGCAAGTTTTCAAGCAAGAGATTTTTATAAGGACTCATACATTTACCAGCTTTTTCCCCAAAAGTTAGGTTTATCATTTTCGGTAAGTGTTAAATGCTACCTGCCTATGGCTGCACTTTGCCCGGAAGCGCTTTCTTCGTCAAAGGTCACAAGTGCATTGCTGTATTTACACAAGACTTAGCCTTAATAAAAATTGTGGAAAAATTTTTTTAGAGACTTTTATTAGTGAATGAAAGTTATATAGCTTTAGATTTATGCCAAGCTTAGGCTACATGGCAGGCAGCCGATTTTCTGGTTCGTGCATAGAGCAGAATGCACATGCTGGGTTAGGGTTTGAGACGTAGTTCGCCTCGACGATATCATAGGTTCAGTCGCGGTGCGGAACTGATATTGTGTTACTGATAAACGTCAAGCGCGCCCACTGCTTATTGATCTTGTTCGAAAAAACCTCTGGTGTTATCGGCGCTTATCAGCAGGACTTCTTACGTTCATATCTTGTGGAACCTAGCTGGCAAATGATTGTGCAATCTGTTTTTTTTTTGCATACTGAGATGGTTTTGCTTCTTTCGAATGGTAAATTTTATCGTTTTTTGCTGTGTACACGTCTTTGTAAACCATATTTGCAAGAGGGCAATGTTTGCTAAAAAGACAACTAAACGCTGCAATCGATGCTTTGGTTCAGCTCCTGAAGCATTTCTTGGGGAGTAATATTATCCATTAAATTTTTCTTTGCGAAACTTAGCAAGTTCCTTAAATGGCTCGTTCGGTGAAGAAAATATATATTTGTTTCTAGTCCGTTGCTCACTGCTTCGGGGAAATCGCGCATTGATTCAAGTTTAACGACTGAGTTGCATAAACTTGTGAGCAGAAAAAAAAGATTTTCAAAGAGCGCTTGGCTTTTTCAATGATCCGCAGTAATTGGCCTAAATAAGCATCACACCCTCGAGCAGTTGATAATTGCTTATTACCAATTTAGGAAACCGTGATGTTGCGTCATACAACCATACACTTTTCATCAACTATTTATCGACCACCGAAAAAGTGCCGCAGCGTAGGCGTAGCCAGGGGCGGGGCAAAGGGGCCATTCCCCCAAAATTTTTAGAACATACTGTATAGTCATTTCGTTCTTTGAGAGACGTTTTTCCAAAGAAAATAGTGCTATTAGCCAAAAATCAAACATTTTGGTCTGGGGTCTAAAGCTGAGTTACCACAAAAACAGGTTTCGTCAACAAGACACAAAAGGTTGGATTCATTTTACGCTGGCCGGATTAGCGCTTTGGATTAATTTGCAGCACTCAACACTTGCCTAAGAAAAAAACGCTTTTTGAAAATGCACACGCACAAACGCACTCAAAAAACAATAAAAAACTGAAGATCAGGCGTTCATAAATAACGAAACTTGTACAACCACATTTGTGAATTGTTGTTATTGAGATAAACTGCTAGTACTGTTATGGTCGTTCTCCGATTGCAACGTTCGTCTCCGATGCCCGCGTGCGCAGTCGCATGCCGTTGTATTTCATGCCTGCAAGCAATTCGAAGCGTTTGTTTCTCGCAAAATGTCTTGTTATTGCATCCCGCAATGGAAAAGGTGTAGCATCACGTATCGTTTGTTGTCCACTTCACGACAACCTTTATTGAAAGCCATTTCCGAGAATGAGCACAGAGGTTGCCTCAACAAACTCGTGTGACAGTGACTTAAGATTGCAGAAAAGCTAGTTTCGAGTGTGACGTGGACGCCAGTTGCTTTTGCATTTTAGGTTTTTCTTGAAGCTACGTTGAACACTGCCTGTTTTCATCACATACCAGAAAAATATTTAGAAAACCTACTGCAATTGCTTTTGAATTTGTGATTGTTGCCAAATTCAGTGCAATGTCTGCGACTGACAACTTAGCTTTCGAATCGGAATTGTCGCCATCTAACGTGAATGCAAATCAGGTGAGGTGAGATTGCTGGTTTACAGTAAAATAATTGTACAACGTATCTTTATATGTTTGTGTTATGATGCAAATTGTGATGCTATGCATTGCGAAGTTTTTGGATTTTGAGTGGAGGGTTTTGTGTTGCTGTTAGCAAGCCAAGAGAATGCTTTACAATTTGTAATACCACAAGCTGTCTTTACCAATTCTGATATTGATGTATTTTTTTCCTGAAACAGTTTTTTAAAAATTTTTTACAACAAATTGGAATAAAACGGCCAAAGGTCAGTGTCAGATGTCGACACGAGGGTCAGTGTCTGCAGCATTTCTTTGAGAACGAGATTACAAAAACGTTTTTGAAGAAAAATAAAAGTAAACAGACGATAGTATCCAGTACAGGTTCAACACTACAATTTTTAGATTGCGTTGAGATGTTACAATCCGAGTAATTGGGATGACGCAGTAGTCTTATAGGCTTGCTCATGGGTCATTTTTTTCTGTCCTACTCCTATCCCATGGTAATTTGTGACTGCTCTATCTCATGGTGTTCCCACGAAACTGGTAATGCGAAGTACAACACATCATGTGCATGTGTAGCCTCTAAATAGCAGTGGTAAAGCATCCTCAAACCTCAGTTAGGGGGGAAAAGGAAACGTGGTGAGTCTTTTTTGAATTGACACCTTGAAACCACCAAAAACCTTATTTATGAGCACTGCGCGTGACTACGCCATGGCTCTGAACCTCTACATCTAATACTGTGCTGTGAGCATATAAAACTTCAGAATATTCCTGCGATGTGACGTTATATTTATTCATCCCATGCAACGACTATCATAACTCCGATTGCCAAGCCTGATAAATGCATTCGCCATACAGAATCGTTCGTCAAACACAAAAATAGAAACACATACAAACTGCTAGCAACTTGCAAGCTCATTGAGATGATTTCATAATTGACGGAACAATTAGGCCTACATCAATAAGCGATAGAGAATTTTTCCTAAAAAAATATTGCAGTACTACTGGCAAAACAGAAGCCTTTTTGAGTCTGCTTTTTTCTTTTCGAGACGATAAGTGTTCGGCAGTCTCTACGGGACTGAGAATAATGATGGCTGAAAAGTGTTACACGATCCAGTAAACTGCAACAGTCCCAAAATTCGGCCATGACACCGTTTGCAGCTCAGAGTCACGTCCGGGTCGTTTTTGGAAACTGTCGCCACTCTCTAAAACCTTTTATTATGTTTTGGTTTTAGCTGCATTGCCAGGACCATGCAGTACTTCTGTCTAAAGTTTGCCGCATCCTTAGGTGCTGCGTCACCCTATCGGGAAACACTGGCTCAGAACAGCGGACAAAAGTTGGGGACAGAGTGATGAAAGTTAAAGGAAAATTTGTCGAAAACCTTTTTGAAATTCACTATCATGTCACTTACACATGGCAGTTTGGAGTAAATTGATTTAGGACATGCCGATAAATCGTCCTTTTATAAAATAATCCTGTCTACAAATCTTCAAGTTGTTTATCGCCACCGCACTTATTCCACATAGCAAGTATACTTCATGTGGAAGCTACGTTTGCTTCATGCGGAAGCCACGTTTTAAGCAACACAATAAACTTTAATGCATCAAACGACGCGCAAAATTGCTGTCGAAATGTGCGCAACTGTGGAACAGAGATGCGATCGATTAAATCAAAATTAACTTGCTTTCAAAAGTTGGTTGGGGAAGAAGCGGACATGGAAAGATAGAACTTATCGATTTTCCAAAATGCTACTCCCACTATTTTACTGATTTTACGACTTGTTTAAAGCAGCAGTTCCCAAACTTTTTCTGGTCGCGTACCAGTTGTGGGACCCGTACTGTCACCGCGTATACCACCTTGTTCCAAGGAAAAGTCAATGTACCGAATATCATTCGATCAAAAGTTTCGAAAACCAGAATTGACATAAATGCGACATGAACAAAGTGGCTGTGAAAAATTGTAATCCTCATTTTTAAAACCAACAAGGAAAATATACAAAAATTCAGGAATTTAAGAGAACCCGATCAGTAAAAACTACAGCTGTGGATATATTTTTTGTGAAGAAAAACATATCTATTCGGATAGCACAGGTTGGGAACCACTGGTTTAAAGAAAGCCGCTTTTTCAGCCTTTAGTAGATCTCTCTTCGTCACAACATGTTCACAAAGCACTTATTACCAAGCATAGCAAATTTATATTATTGTTTAAAGATTTTACACTTTTCCTTAAAAAATGCTGTATTGTTTCTTTTGTATTTTTCTAAAAAAGTGATGACTCTTGTCCTATCTTGCATCATTGTGCGCAGAAACAAAATGAGCATCAGAGTCGTGAAGAGCCGACGGTTAAATTTGCGAGAAACTCAGGTGAGTCTTGGTTGTAAAGAATCGTTATGAGAATTGTGGACTGTGGGGATAATTAAGTTAACGTCTCGTAGTCACGTGGTGTGTGCAAAAACCTTTAGGAAGACTGTATTATGGACAAGTGGGAAGGTTTATCCGCGCAGATGCGCAACAAAAATTTGTAGCCAATACAGTACATCGACATCTCAAAGAATAAGCAGATTTTCTGAAGTATTCGAAGTCTTTTCAAGAGTTTAAAACGAATAAGGAAGTTATCCCACTTGGCACAAACATAAAGTATCAGTAGAATGTCAACATTTACCCCATAAGCTGAGTAGCCTTGATCTGAAATGTGGATCAAATAAATCATTCAATAACTTACATCTAGCATTAAGATAAAACTGACAATATCAATAATACAACAATCGTATTGATATCATAACATTATTACAAGGAAATTTCAGTCTTTTCACTCTTACCAATAATATTATATAACTCTGGGTGAGCTAACAAAACTAATGTATACTTTTACTCTCATTGGCACTTGTTTCACAGTGTCATCAAAGATAAAAAATATATAAAAAAATGTCTTGAACTTACTTTGGAAATATCTGACTTTGAACCATCATCACCTATTCGCTAACGCTAAGTAGTGTCGTTCCTATATACGGCCTCTTTCTTGTAGAATTAAAATTACTCGTCTACCACTACTATCACCAATTCTGGTGATAGTTTTCATATTATTCATATAACTAAATTCACCATTTGACAGCATGATACAAAACATTCGATTTTCTCAAATTTTGTACACTACGCATATGGTATTTAAGGCAATATGTAACATAAGTATTGGTTCCAGAGGAACGCAAGGGAAAAAATCTGTTCCAATTTTTTTGTCTGTGTAAGCACAGGGTTGACAATGGGCGCTAACGTTTTTGAAGGGGAAAGCAAATTAGATGCAAGGTGCTGTTGTTGTTCATCGGACCACCACCACCCTCCCTTTCTCATAACTAGGGCCATTTTTTATGACCTAAAAAACTTGATTATATGACCTTAGCTTTCAGAAAATACGACTTTATATGACCAAACAAAAATGACTGAGCTAAAATATACATTTACTGTACAAATAAGCATTACCCGCAAAAAGGGGCCTAAGAGACGATAGGATACGGCTGGTTTATTGTTTTTTCGCTGAGACATTTCAATCATTTATTTCTGAGACATTTTGGTCACTGAGGTGACTTTCGGTCATTTTTATTGTAGTAGTGAAACTGCCATAGCATTATTCATTACACAATATTTCTGACCGAATTGGCTTAATTTTTTTGGTCCTTTGAAAAAAATTTCAGTCTATGACCGAAAAATGACTGAAAAAACCCGAGGCCTGTGATTTGTTGAAGCCCCACTAAAATAAACAGCTCAAAACATGAGCAAAACATATAGTTTGATTTGAAGCAAATTGAAAACATGCATGGACGCTAGTTTATTTCTTTGGAGCACCAAGAACATGCATTGTTAGGCAGTGCATTACATTTCATCCAAATAACTTAGTTCACCTACGTATTTGCCAATATTTAAGGGGGTCAAGTGGATTCAGTTTGCAGGATTCAACTCAGATCTAGCGATATAATAGTTTCACCTGATGTTTTGAGATTGTTTTAATGGTTTCCTTATTAAATTAGGTTGAAAGGCCAATTTCTTGCTGAACACCAAATCGGAAATGGCGTAAAAAACATTTAGTACACTCATTACTATGCACTGACAACGAACATGCGCATTAAGCCTAGGGCCTCAAGATCCAAGGGGACCTCCAGCAAACTGTGGTATGCATAGAGTCAGTTGCCGGTATATGATCGGTTCGATAAATATTCGTCAAACTTTTATGTCGTCATGAGATTTAGTTTTATTAAACTAATCCAAATCCGTGTTGATAACGCCAGAGTCTTCCAAGGAGTTTCCATGAATCTCAATACGATCGTTGCCGCATGCCGACTAGTGTGTCGGTGTCGATATACACAAAGCAGGATGGCTGCGTCCCATGTTTGCTGAATCGCACCGACTGTTCGGTGTTAATCAGACGAAAGAACTTGTGGCTGTTCGTCTCTGAAATGCATCTGATCAAAGCTTAAGGCTGTACTGCAGATAAGGGCTCTGTGTAGGACTAGCAGCATTATCATACAATAAAAATATAATTGCTTCTTTTGAGCAATACTGTATTTTGCTAGCGTTTCTATTACGTAAAGCTCGTTTGGTATTATTAAATGTTCTTCAACAAAGTCATTCAGCAATCAGATTGCCACTGCGTACTTTCGCAAGTTTGTACTGCTTCCATGCTCAGCAAATCAGAGAAGCCCTTCATGAGTTTGAATAGCAAGCAAAAGTCACTTTGCCAACTGGCAACCACATAACTCTTCCCCAAAGAGACAAAGAAAAGGGTAACAGCAAGAAAATTACAAAAGCGCGTTTGGGTCTGATGCCTTAGATTAGTGGTTTTTAGTTCATCCAATCACGCGGACCCTTACTTATTAGCTTGATGGTCACTAACCGCTCAGGAAAAAGGTCTTTTTCAAGATTCAAATACTTAAAAATGAATTGAAGGTCGCAGTTTTCCAGGAGAGGTTGCCCACGCTAAGCATTCGGTGCATTAAAAGTGGCAAACTTAGGCAAAGAAATTTTAATGAATTCCTAGATGATTTTTTTTTGAAGAAGGCCCGGACAAAACCTTTTTAATTGTTCACTGTGCTCTGTTCAGCCTTACTTGATTCGATGATTGTAGTTGTTTTTGAATATTTCAGTAAGGACAGCATAAGGGAAGTTTAAACCAGTCCCGTCGTCACGGGGGAGCATTGGTGGGCTCAGCCCCTCCAAATTTAAATATGAAACACTATAAATCAGCGGAGATTTTATCAAATTTTCACAATGTCAAGTCCCCCTGCACAAATGTAAAGCCCCTTATTGGAAACGTTCTGGAGACGGTTCTGGTTTAAACCTCACATCCTTTCTCGCGACGGTTTCGTTGCGTTCGATTCTTTGCAGTCTGAAAAAGTAGCAAACACGCGGATCGTGAGCGTAGCAGTTGCAAACATCTGGATGCGCTTACACGTGTTTTGCTCGTGTGTGTGAGATTTTTACAGTCGTGGTAAGCGAGTCGCAACGTGGTCCTCACGACAAGGCCGGCCTTAGCAAGATCGAGGCCCGATTGGACGCACTTTTGCGGAGCCCCACTCAGTAGCGTATGCAAAAATTTTTGCGGATGGGCATCAAGTCATAGTCACAGAAACCATGGGTCATGTGAAAGAGCGAGACCTTAAAAAAGGTAATGCCAAGCTAGGGGTTTCTGGCGGCACCCCCCACTTTCACATCTCCAGCAAAGACCTATGTCCGTTCCAGGGCATCTCCGTAACACGCAATATATTCCATGAGTTGCTGC
>JGI24022J15233_10009323_pt1 | contig 11045 bp, 4 predicted proteins | sample Ectturendosymbi2_FD_15233 | JGI IMG/M metagenome (IMG submission 15233)
GATTTCTTTACTGCGATATCACTCTCTAGAAGTTTATCTATAGCTTAACGATTGTCTCAAAATTCTCCTGCATCAAATCTAACGTGTTTTCAGTGGTGGACGAACCATTTTCAAAGTGGGGGACACAAGTGCACGTCAAAAAACTATGGAAAATTTTTGTAGCTTGAATTGGCAGCTGTGACGTCGCAAGCAGTGAAATATGATGTCATTCATTTTATCAGCATGTTCAAGCAATTTTATGCAATATTTTATAGGCCTTCAACGACACCTATCTACACTACACCGTACGTAGGCCCGAGCAGGCCGACCAGACTGTACACGGTGCATTCCGTCAAACATTTGGCAAAATTCTGTCAAATTCACTGCCAAATTGCAAATAATATATTACAAATACTGTTGCTAGTTGCGTTGCTTAAATACAAATTGTGTTGCTCAAACTTATTTAAATAAAATTCCAAATTTGAAAGTGGGGGGCCTAGGCCCATGCGGCTCCCCTGTTCGTGCACCCCTATTTGTTTTCATGAGCTTTTGCAACAGCTATGCGCTGTTTTGGCGTTCACTAATTCCACTCTAATACAGTTTTTTAAGGTGTTTTATGGACCCGATTCGGGTCCTTAGAATTGAAAATCGGGTCCCTAGAATCAGCGAAAATTGTCATCGGGTCTCTAGAATCAGAGAAATCGGGTCCCTACAGGTCCATACTGGGTACCTAGCATTGTCCTTAAAAAAACTGCTCTGATAAATGTTCCATAATATCCACATCGATTTCTGAAATATGTTATGTGGAAAGACATTAGCTGCTGTACCTATTGTTACAATTCCCATGTGCGTGGGAAGAGGGGGTCTTGGCCTCCTGGATTTGAAATTTGCTATTTTTCTGATAAATGTTTAGGAAACAATGTTGCTATTTTAGTTTCGAGTGTGTAAAATGAAATTTCACAATTGTCGGTCCTCCCGGATAAAATATTTTTGGCTACCCCTGGAAAAAGCCTCTATTGGCTGGAAACAATCCTTTCGACGCCCATGACATTTCCTATGATTACCAGCATGACGTAGTAATCCGCAGTAAACAGGCATGCGAGAAAACTTGGCTGAAAGTCAGACAAGTTTGATGTTTATTACACCACACTGGAAACTTCGCAAATTTATTTCTTCAATTTCGCATGACACATATTACGTTCGCTTTGGTGGCCATATACTGGGGGTCTGGTTTTGTATACGACCAGCAAAGCCGAGGTTTTAGGTGCAGTATTTGTCTAATGGGTTCGTTTTACTTACACCAAGGCGAAGTTATCACAAAGGCTTAAGTTTGCTTAAACTGCCCTAAACATTACCCGGAGCCAACACATGAATATTTTAGTATAACACTTTTTGTAGAACGGTAAGCACTCCAATGAATGAAACAAATATTTAAGGGTAATGGTATAGAATAACATTAATGATTACTTGTTGCTTACTAGCATAATATATATCTTTAACAATAGCGTACCATGTAAATTTGGTCTATTATGAAATAGGCTAAGTTATGCGTTCGAATGTCTTTCAAGAATCCGTGGAATATAAAGTACAGATGATGAGTAGCATAACGTACAGTTGAACATTCGTACATTTCTTCAGTTCTTCATTCTTCTTGACGTGGAGGCGCTTTGTCTTCGAGGCCATTTCTGGTCTGAGTTGGTGGGCGTTTCCCACTGGTATAGACACTAGGGGGTAGTGTTTCCTGTTTGGCTCCCTCTAAGGAAGTGACTAATTTCTTAGTTTATTTATTATGGTCTTTTTTCCAGAAATTCTTGTCACGAGGACTGTCACAGGACTAATTTCTTAGCTTGCTTATTATGCTTATCGTTCCAGATGTGTTCTAGCGCGGCTTTCGTGCAAGGTGTGGCACTTCATGGGAAGTTGTTCGCCAGACTGAATTCATGTCTGTCCTACATATTGAGCTGACGTATCTTCATGTTTTAACTCTTTCCTTTATCCTTGCAGTTTTTACAGTAGCTAGTTGCCGACTTGCATTTGCAACGTTTAGCTGCTTACCAGTTTGCTTGCGTTACATTTAGCAGTTTGCAAGCTTGCTTTTGCAGCCTGGTTGATTTGCATACAAGTTTTTGCAATCTGGCAGTTTAGCTTACTTGCTTTTGCTTCTTAGCGTTGTTTGCAAACTGTATGTCTTTAATTTTCCAATTGCATTCTGCTTTCAAACAGTATGCTTTGTATTTAGAATTGCTTGTTACTTTCTTATAAAGTCGTAGCTTTATTCTGTTGCATGTTAATTGTTTTATATGTGTTGTTCGTTATATCTATTGCATCCTCATTTATCAGGCTTTATTCCAGCTGTGTTGTGTGAACAAGGTTCCCACAACGCACATCTTACCTTTGAAAATACAAATTTTTTACATGTCGCCGTCGACCTATTATTTCGGTAGAGCTTTTTATGAAATTAGGGATTGGTAGGAATAGCTTTGCTGTTCTTTGCAGTTTTCATAAACGTGTGAAAGTTAATAACTGCTGATGCTTACATGTTTCCAAATGCTTTTTATCAGGTGATGGGTCAAGACAATCTTGCATAGGCCTACACGTTTACAGAAAAGCGGGTTTTTGCATTTGATCTGTCTAAAAGCACTCATCAATGGTGCATTACGGGAGTGGAAGATTACAACAAACCTAATTTAAAGGAAGCAGGTCCCTCAAAATACTTACGAACTTGGCATTTCAGTTCCGAAGGTAACGCAAATGCAACATAATGCAACAAAGTGTGGGTGCAGAGATGCATGTCCTACATGAAAGCCGGTGCTTGCATTTGGCAAAATGGTTTTTGGAAAATATTTGGCATGCTAGGTTTGTAAGTTATAAGATAGAGTATTTTGGTTATGGACGATGATTTCTATTTTATGGCAAAAGAGTTGGAAAACCAGCCACTTTACTACGTGCATGCCAGAAAAAATAGCTATATTTATGGGAAGAATAGTGCGTAAGCATGTAAAAGTCAGCTTGTTTGCAGCTGCTTTGGAAGCCACAGGTAAAGAGGGAAGAATCTTTAAAACTAGCTTTCAAACCGCCAGAAAACCGTCAGCCAATCAAGTGCATGCCTTCCACAAGTTGTCCCCGCGGCGTAATGACTCCACCAGAACGCATATGCCTCCAAGTGTTGTTTCGAAAGAAAAGAGGCCCAAAATTCAAGGCGATGAAGAATCGTGTAGCAGGCAAAATCTAAGGTGTATGATTATATGCTGTTTGCATTTTTCGGCACCGCACAGTGAAGTTTTGGAGCACTGATTTATTTAACCAGAATGACTTCTTCGAAAGACCCTGGGTATTCAGTCTTCAAAGAATTGGTATGTAGTTGCTTGAATCAGTTGCATTTGGTTACATATATCAGGATGCAAATGCTAGCTATTTTATCTAATAACGCTGGTTCTGTTGTTCATACTGTAGCGAACGTCGCTTAACATGAGTGACTGCTGAAAAGTATCCAGGAAAGGAGAAGCTAGAGTTTCCATTTTGAGCAAAACTGAAGATTGGTGTTTTGTTATTGTTTTAATTGGTTCGTCTACTTTGAACTAGTCAGAGGAGGCAGAGTATCCCTCACAAGCACTTGCTTGTATAATCTACTCTTCAATTTTCACAGGAGAGTCTGCTAAGTCTGGCGACGACCATGCATATATACTGGCGGTTTTGTAGAAAGGCGGTAGGCGGTTTTGTAGAAAGCCAATCTCATGACGAGCAGCTTTGACGCACTGGGCCGCACTTACAAACTTTATTTGTCAAATGCTTTCAAACGATTTGTAAATTGTGTTTCATTTGCTTTGTTTTCACGAAACTTGGTACAGCATCTTAACTGAAGCATCACAGTACTAAAATGCTAAGAAAAAATAACTTTAAATTGTGCTCGATCTGCTCGAAGGAGACGGTTGAATCTACCTTAATAGATTAGAAGTTTCGAGTTTATTATCGTTTCATATGACTCAGTTATTAAACAGAAACAATACTGAGAGCCATCGCACAATAAGGAAACAATTCTAAGTGGAAATCAAAATAAATGAAGACACAATGGCAAAATAACTGAATAGTGTATACACGAGTATCACCGTGTCATATAGGACTGGTGAAGGACCATGGCGGTCAACTAGTCAACCAACCCCGTCTATCACTTTATGTGTAGTGTTTAAAAAACAATAGTTGGAAATCAAATACAAAAACAAACAAACAAATATAGAACATGGAGTAAATTTACAGGTGAAGAGAGCATGGCTATGTTCAAAAAAGAGTGGATCAAATTTAGTTGAGGAAATTTGGTGTGGACAGCAAAATNTTTAAACAAGTATGAATAGTAAAGAATCGATGAGGTTTGGAAGCAAGATAAAACAAAACAAAGCTAAGGATTATAATATCATGTCGAAAAANTGGGATGTGCNCAGGAAAGATAAAAGACAAAAAAGTAAATATACATAAAACAGACAATATTAAATTAATCAAATTACCGAAATTCTCAGCGTTTATTTCTTCATTAATGGATTGTTGCTAAAATATATAATTATGTATATTTTTCATGTAGGAGGTGTTTCTTAAGTTTCCATTTGAAGGTAAAAGTGGTAGAAGATTTAATACAGTATGCTATTGTAGTCCACACTTTTGGGCCAACAAATGTAATGGAATATTTTCCTGAAGAAGTGTTGCCTCTAGGTAAAAATATGTTGTTAGAAGTAGATAATCTTGTGGGGTATGAATGGATTGAGCTGATTGGAATGAAATGGCCATCAAAATTGTTCGTAAGCTGTTTGTTATGATAAGTGTGCATAAATTTTCCCTCTGATAAGGTATACTGTAAAGTTTGGGAAGGCATAATATGTTGAAGTTCTGGAACGATTCCTGCAGAGATGTCTACTTAGTTTCTCTTTAGTTTTATAGCTTTATTTTGGACATAAACGAGGCGTAAAATTCTATGGTTAAGATGCTCTGGATTATTTGATGCATCGTAATCAGTACAGCTCTATCTTGGAAATCTGAACCATAATTTTAAGTTCGATGCAACACTGCAGAACAGTTGGCTTTACGCAACCCAGCTAATAGCATCAGGTTTTCCTCGTAAATTTGTAGATAGCCACCTTATGACCAGCTTTCTGCTGCATTGCAAAGTGAAAATTGATGTAGGTACACATCTCTGTTGTCGCAGAAATCTTGTTGGTATTTACTTCCAGTATACTGCTGATAAACCGTCCGACGTATGCTAAAGAGGCAAGCAAACAAAATGTTAACTCTTCACAAATCAAGCGTACTTATGTTTCATATTGGCGTAATTTTTATTGACATTGCAATGACATGAAACGTACCTCAAGACAGAACACGAAAACCAAGTATCATGGAGTCTTCGTAATCAGTGGCGAAAATGACGGGGGGCAGGAGGGCAAACCGCCCTCCTGGCAAGCTTAATGTAAATACCGGGCCTCCTTTGGCTTGCATTTTAGTGTTTAGTACTCTTTTGGTTTTAAGTAATTTGCTGTTTTTTTTTGTTTTCGGGGTGTTCTCGCTTTTTTAGTTTCTACATTCATCCACGACATCCGGACTCACTATCATTAACTTTTTTCTGAGTGTTGGCTCCCTTCAGCTGAGTTTTACCCCTGGCTCAAANCTCTGGTTGCGCCACTGTGCGTAACCTGCAGAGCGTGGTGACATNTTTCCGTCTGAAACAACTNGTTGACAACNTGATCGTAGAAATGAGNCATAACCGACTTTAATTATTATCGATTTTATATAGCATCCATGTTGACTATGGTTTATTCTTAGTTTCTGAGCATAACAACAGCATCAGGTCCCTCATGTTGCAGTTGACTGCATCGCCTTGGAACTACTGAAGCAAGCACAAGAGAAAGATGGCAAATCGGGGCATTAACTAACAGGAAAGCAACCAGCAGCAATAGAGCTCCCTCACTGAGTTCACTCTACTGCTACCAGGTTGCACTATCATTATATAAGGATAAGTGAATTACGATAATTCGCTTGTGGTAACCATCACAGTGACTTGTTACTTATGGGCACCATCTAGCGGTGACCGGTTATTTACATGTGGCGCCATCTACCCGCCGCCAAACCATTTCAGGCAAATATGGATAATGCATGATAATATGCTACATCACTTATTCAATATATTTGCAGTTCATTCTTTCTCAACTTTGACCTGTCACGATGTAGATTCCTAAAGATTCTAGCAGTTTGTACTGATATGCAAACGTTTTCTACGATTCCCAACGCTTTCAATGTGTTCCTGAAGGTTTCTGCCATAGTTAAAGATCTTAAACCTTCATCTGATGAGCAATCGATTGAAACAGTCTGGAGAAAACTTCCAGTGAAATTAAAAAGCCTATTCTTCCAAACTCAAGCCAGGACACTTGACACTCTTTCATCAACTACTACGACCAAAGATGATTCTTCGGTGAGGAAAACGTATGAACCAATACACTATCAGATACTTTGTGGGGTGAACAGAGACCAGAGCCAAAGATCGTTGAAACACTTTTTTGGAATTTTTACCTTTTAACTTATCTAATTTTTGCTTGCTGAAATTAACTGCTGCCTTGATTTTGACCTCAAGGGACGTTTATCAAGGTGCCATTTTATTAGTTATTCTATCCATTCCTCAATTGAAATAGTTATAGTTTGGTTGTTTCTGGCTGATGTCTTGACTTGCAAGCGTTAAAGAGATTGTGATGTGCGGCAGAACCTGTGCAAATGAAAGCTTCATGTAATTTGTGTCACCTCCAAGATCTGGATTTTAGAAATGCTTAGCAAGATCTAATTTCTTTAAAGATATTTATTTCGCAGAGTTTATCTGGTGAAACTAATGTACTTGACACTGGAAAGCAGGATATGGATCATGCCAGCGCATATCACACTGAAGATCAGAGTGGGAGGTAAACCTGGCAAAATCGTTTGTCTTTCCAGCTGTTGATAAGAACAAAACCTTTATATTAAAGCTGCAAAACCATCCTTTTTGTTATCCTAAGCGAAAGAGCGTTGGTTTGACTTTTGCACAATTTTACTTTCCGCAACTATTGGCTGAAATAGCATTTGATTTGCTGTAGCTAGCAGTAATTTTTCTGGTGCTTGTTCTTTTCACAATAGAAACGCACCTTTTCCACTCCCTCGTTTAAACGCATCACCGGTGGGCCGGGTTCGAAGTGGACGGAAAAGAAAATATTCGCAGTCACAGATGCATCGCAGGACAGGCGGTGCTGGGAGGATGAAACAGGACTACACCTCTTCGAGCGAGGATGAAAGCACCAAGCGCCTCCTTAAAAAAAGGCTTACTACAGGGGTGAGCTACACGGTTTTAGAAGTTATAGTTTCTTGCTTACAAGTTTGATCAATGGGACATATGCGCGTTCTTTTGATGACAATTTCAGCTGAAAAAGATTTATTGGTCATGAATGGCAAGCCAACAGATCTTAACCGACAAAATGATGATCTGAAAAGATACCTTGACCACATGCGAACACAATAGGTAATTTCTGTTGTCATAAGGTAAACACCGCACTTCAAGCAAGACTTCCGGTATCTAGAACGTTTTGTATCTTAGTCACAAATTCCAGGTGGGGGTAAATGTCGATGTGCCCCCCTGCGGACGCACATGGAGCATTACTGTGCTTTCAAAGGTGCTGTTGTAAAAACAGTGGGTCATTTCGGTATGGGTATTCTATTGCAACAAACGACTTTTTCATGAGACTGTGCACTGTAATTTACAGCATATGTAGTATTGCAATGAATGCCCCAAATGGGACTTTGACTGATGGGCAAACTGGTAAGACGCGCCAGAATGCTTTTTAGATTTACGTTCTTAATCGCATGTGCACAACAACAGCTTCGAATCTTCACAATTGTGAACACTCGTTACGGCATTTAACTTCCGTGAGGCACACAACTTGGTGGTGATTAGCCGATTTAACAATTGTCGTGACTGCTTTGTGCTATCCACGTAATGTTCCCAGTGCAAATGCAGTTANNAGTTTTGTGATTCAGGTTTAAGAAAAACGAATNGATTACGTTGGATAAACAAGGTTTCTGATATTTTAAATATTGGTCCCGACAATTTTTTCAGTCTCAAAAGCATNGCAAACAAGGTTATACAATTAAGGTCTTAAGCGCTAAAAACAAGTCCCAAGTATGAATTCATCCAAAACGTGTTAAGAAACCAGCTGTTAAAAGTTTTGTACTCTTTTTGTGTTTAATAGTAGCCACCATTTGTTTGAACTTCTAGCGTTTCGAAAGCTGTGCCACGCAATGGAGCAAAAGGGAGATGGGCATCATTTCTTCAAATGTTGACACAGCACATGACTTAATTCTTTTCTCCTCGTAGATTTTTCGCATAAGCGACATCTATAAACTGCGCATGCGCAAAGGGCTTTTATTAGAAAAAATGTGCCACTTCCAAAAGTGTTTGATTTCGGGGGAGAATTGGTCTAAATTTCCTTCGATCTGCTACTCTAGCTGGGTAAAAAGTTCGTTGAAATTTTGGGGCTTGCGCACTTTCTTAAACCTCTTTGAAGATAGTGATCTGGAGAGTTTAAACACATGTGGAAGATAGCAAGATTTTACCTTTGGTCATGAAGATCCAATTAAAAATCTTTTTTGAATGAAAAAATGAAGAATTTCTTAAAAAATGTATTCAGGAAACAAGTTTGGGATTTCTTAAAGATCTGAGACAAAATATTCAAGATCTTGCTGATGATAAATCGCTTAACAAATATATTCAACATCACTGAATATGTGTTTATTAATTCGTGGCATCGTCAGCAATTTAACCTCGTTCGTGTCTGCTCCGTTCTGCTCAGTAGCTTAAACGTGTCGCCAAGGTTTTCATGGCTAAAATTGCATTTACTTTACGGCAGCGAACAGCCAGCACCTCACCACGGATCTCCTCAACTTTCCCACGTGCAACAGCTTCGCCGATGCGAAAAGAAGAAGCGGAAGTAAAGAACTCTGGCGAAAGTCCATCAACGCGGCACGCCTCTTTAGGAATTGCTGACAGCGCTACATGGGAAGGCAGCGAAGCAGATGAAGAAGTGCAAGTAAACTCAGCAACAACGCAAACCCTAGATCCATTGAGAAGTTCAAGCACTCGAAATCCGGGAACCACTTCGCAACCAACGTTGTTAGTTACCAATCCTGCATCCCAGTTGGTTGCGGCAAGGTTAATCTCTATTGAGAAATTTGAGCAAGAACAAGTGAAGCTCTATGTCCAAGGAATCAGTTCACTCGGTACAGGTTCAGAACCAATCAATGCTTTCCAGTCACAAATGTCTGAGGGCAATAATGAGGAGGAAAATGACAGAAGTGAACAAGGTGGAAGTGGAGTTGCTGCGGAAGGAGACAGTGGCGAACAAGGCCTGTCAATAGGTGGTCATGAAGAGGAAGGTGGCGGTCAATGTCTTTCAGAGAAAGATGAGAAATACGAGGGAGTAAAGAGATGTGGGCAATCGAGTTCCGAAACTGCAAAAAGTATAACCGCTACTCCCAGTGCTACTGGTACTAAAGATGCTACTTACAAAGACTGTGGTTCTAAGGGGGACAAACAAGTTACGGCGAGGGAAGCAAACAAAGCCATTATCAGTCACGCAGAAAATATTAAACTTGACAAGCTAAACACAGGTAACCCTGCACACCTGCAAGCAATCCGAACCAGCGTCATTGTTAAAAATGTTTTTGCCAAATGCCAGAACCGCGAAGGTGAGCAAGATGGTGATGCTCGTGCAGCCAAATTGGAACAAAGCCTCGGGAAGCAATTTAAGGCAGAAGCTGTAACGGAAGTCGGGAAAGGTAAGGCTGACAGGCAAAAAGGTGAATGTGATCTGGTCCAGTCACAGGAACCAACACCAAACTGTTCTCGAGATCGAGAAAAAGAAGATATCGTTGGTTCAGAGAAAGATCACAAAAGTTCAAAACTGAAGAGCGAATGTATCGGAATAACTCAAATGACACTGTGTCAGACAAAGCAAGGCGGTCATTAATGACGAAGTGAAGGAAGCCGATGCAAGCATCGGTCTGGTGAAAACTGGCATTCAAACGGATGAACCGACCGCAAGTGAACAATCTACTGATCACGCATGCGCCGGTTCATGGTCTACATGCAAATAAATTAGCTCCTAGGAGTAAAAGCAAACCTTTGCAAGTCTATGACACCGAAAGGATGATTGCAAAACAAACGTGTGAAATGAATCACGAGGAAAACTTATCAAACGCGAGCGTTTCAGATTTTGACACATCCGGTGTCGGAGAGCAATTCAGAACAGAACACAAATCGTTAAACGGATTAAACGAAGTAAGGCCAATGGTCGAGAGAAGTGATCAATGTGAAAAAGCTGCAATTGTTAGAATGTACGACAAAAACGAAAATGAAAAACTACTTGTGTATCAAATACGGGAGATGTACTTACATTCAGCCAATCTCTTTGACGGTAAATGCGCTTTCTAAGACCAAGCCCTGACGAATTATGTCATTAGCCTACAGCTTTAAAAAAGTGAATCCATGAAACATTTAGAAACTTGCCTTTGGTGCTAGTGTTTGCTTTTCAAAAATATTTGTCTACGTTTGCTACTGTTATTACATTTTTGTTTGTGTTTGCTTCATTTTTTTTCACCTTCTCGTACTGGCTAGGATTCAGCAAACACGACACATGCTTGTATTGCACCAACAGTGACATCTTCAAAATAATTGCAGATGGTCGTTCGTGGCCAAACGTTTAAGAGCAAACAGAAAAATTTCATGATTTTTAAGTTTCAGACCAAAGAGAAATTTCATAATTTTATGATCCCGGAGCGTAATGAAAGTACACAGGTGTTTCCGATCTATAATTTTCATAGATAGGCGTCATATTTATATATTATCCATTTTACATAAAAATATCAACATTCAGTACTTTGTATGTCCTCCTTTGGCCTCTAACACCGCCCTTATCCGTCTCGGCATGCTCTCGATGAGGTTTCGGCACAGCTCTGTGGGCATGTCGAGAACCCAGGATGACTTGATGGTCTTAATAAGCAATGGAAGACTGCTT
>JGI24022J15233_10009325_pt1 | contig 11045 bp, 6 predicted proteins | sample Ectturendosymbi2_FD_15233 | JGI IMG/M metagenome (IMG submission 15233)
AATTGAAACGTCTGCCATTCGGTAACCGCTTGACCGATTTTGTTCAAATTTTTTTTGTTGGTTGTTATTTTTGAAGCTCTTTGAAATGAGCCCACTTCCATCAAAATCTGAGAGGGTGGGTGAACATTTTTAATTTTTCTGTTCAATTAAGCATGGAATGACCCTAGATTATCACAAAAAATAGTTAATAAAAAGATTTGATTCGTTTGGTTTTAAATTGCATAAAACAGTTTGTTTTTTTTCAAACAATATCAGTTATGCTATAACAGATCCTGCATCTATGAGGTCTATATTTTATCTCTTTCCTTTATCATACAAGCTAGCTGGAGTGTTTTGTGTTTCTGTTTTTCAGCTGATATAGTTATTTTCCAGCACTAAGGAAAAACATTGACATATACTTGGTATATTTGATTGGTTGAATTTCATATTTTTTACTGAGTTGCTGGTTATTTTCATTTATCAAAAAGTTCTGCATAATAATCATGTCATCAATTGTGGTTCGGCGATTGGCACAGCAGATAAGACGTAAGTGAAGTTTCATTTTGCTCCAGCTGCTTAGCAGAGCATGATCTATGTTTTGTGGAACTGTGGAGGGAAGGTATTTGTGCATAGTTTTTAAGGCTGAAACTTGTTTAACACTTTGAGAGCTGGGGTATGATATATTCGTACTTCGATTTCAGCCTAAAACCAACAGTTGTCAGTTGCCTTTTCAACACCCTTGCTCCTCAGCCAATTGCACTAGAGAGTTGTTCAAGGTCTCAAGCGGATCGGACAGTCTTCTAATCTGCACTCGAAAAAAAATATTTTGGTTGGGGGTTGCGGATTTTTTGTGAGTGACGTCATAAGTGAAGTAGCTTTGGAGCCATATTGACTCATATTGCCTGGCCTAGGGCCCAACCGCTTGGCCAAAGTATTTTGCTGAAGTTTCATTGGAAACTAGGCTTGAGTCTGAGTCTTTTAAGCCGTTAATCAACTTTCTAGTATTTCTGGTTCAAAAGTTATGATCTTAAACAAACAGATTAACTAATTAGTCAGAAAATTTTACTAACGTAGATCATAACTTTTGAACCTGAAACCCGAGCAGGTCATCTAAAGTATCAAAAGACTCGGATTGTAGCCTAGTTTCCAATAAAAACTTTAGTGAAATACTACCATCTAACGGTTGGCGCCCAGGGCCAAGTGAAGTTGGCCAAGGTGGCCTAAAAGTCTTCCACATAAAGTGTTAAAAGACATTTGTTGCCCGGATGAATGTATCGCTAGTTTTTTTTTCGCTGAGACCTTTTGGTCACTGAAACATTTAGGTCATTTTTCTCACAGTTGTGGTAAAACTTGTTATAACAGTTTTTCAGCCTATATTTTTAGACATTCTGACCAATATGACTTCTTTTCGGTCAATTCAAAATCAATTTGTTCTATGGCCGAAAAATGGCCAAAGAAAATTCCAGACATTGTATCTAAAAATCAGCCTAAATCAAGTAGTTTTCACAGGTTCTTAGCAACTGCATAACTCAGGGTTCCCACGCGGTATTTGAAAAAAGTTTCAAAATCAGTTTTCAAGACCTTGCAAAAGTATTTAAATTGGCCAAAATGTGCATTGACACTTTGGGAGCCGGGGTACGATATATTCATAATTTGAAATCGGCCTAAAACTAGCAGCTGTCAGTTTCTTACCAGCACCATAGCTCCTCCACCGGTTGCGCTAGAGAGCTGTTCAAACCCTCAAATGGATCGGCCAGTCTTCTAGTCTGCACTCGAAAAAAGTTTTTTTGGTTGGTGGCTGCGGATGTGTTGTGAGTGACATACGTGAAGTAGTTTTGGGCCATTTTGGCTCATGTTACCTGGCCTAGGGCGCAACCGCTAGGCCAAAGTATTTCACTGAAGTTTTCATTGGAAACTAGGCTTATGTCTGAGTCTTTTGAGCCTTTGATCCACTTTCTGGCGTTTCTGGTTCAAAAGTTATGATCTTAAATAGACAAATTAATTAATTATCTCATTGGTTAATTACTCAAATATTTTTACTAACTTAAATCGTAACTTTCGAACCCGAAACCCCAGCAGGTCATCCAAAGTATCAAAGACTCAGATTGTAGCCTAGTTTCCAAAAAAAATTGAGTGAAATACTACCGTCTGACAGTTTGGGCCCAGGGCCAGGTGAAAGTGGCCTAAAAGTCCTCCACTTATGACGTCCATCAAAAAATCCACCCACCCAAGCAAAAACATTTTTTTCGAGTGCAAACTACAAGACTTGCTGAGTCTTTTGAGCTTTTGACCGGGTCTGTAGCGCTTGCCAGACCAGAGATATTCCCGCGCAAGGTCATGTGTGATCCAGCTGTTTTTGCTTTGAAAAAAGTCAAAATTTTGAAATCGCAATTTGAATCTAACTTCAAAATGAACTACTTTATTCATTATCTTTGTGATTTATGGGAAAATGGTGATAAAAATAGTTTTTCAGTAATAACTTTTTTTAGAATGAAGTAAGGAAAAATTTTCCGCTTATCACTAATAGAAACTTGTGTCTTCCGCATCTTTTGAGCCCAAAATTTGTTTTCTATCTCACGTAGAAGTTGAGTTATGACGAATTCATGAAATTTGACCTCCACATGACCCCGAGGGTGAGGAGCAAGCAGGTTTTTGGGGTCAACCACCTAATATCAATTTTGAAGTTAGTTTCGGCCATGTTTCCAACTTTTTAGACCACCTCAAAGTTTCTATTGCACAATTTTGAAAATTCACTCCACCTTAGTTTGCAGTTCTACATGAAACAGAAGTAAATTAAGTTGATTCATAAAAATATGTTATTTTCAAGGATACTTACGGCACTTTTTAGCCACATAAGGTCAAAGCCAAAATGTCCACATAACTTAGCTCACAAACAAGTTAAAATGTTGCGGTAGCCTATACTATTGCTATTACGTGCACCATTGTTACATGTGATGTACCCATACCTAAAGTGGTCATGTACCCCTCTGTTACTCGACAGGTGCCCATGAGGCCGAGATGAGCACATATTTCTTTCATTTTACAACACTTGCCAACGGCCAAATTGCTCAAATCATTTTGTTACAAGTCAAGAAAGCCAGATTGGCCATTTACACCGTGTAACTGGAAAAGTACAAAACTTATGCAGATTTCGATATGGCAGCTCGACAACCCATAAAATTGTAATGACAAAGAATCAACTCCAAATGTTGATGCTAAGTAATGATCAAATAAGTTAAAAACTGCTTTTGGCCGATTCGAGGAGCAGGTTTTTAACTGGTTTTATTAAGGGGGCCCACAGCTTTCAGGCAAATCATCAAAAGGGTCCATGACTCTAAAAAGGTTGTGAACTGCTGCTCTAGACTGAAAATAGCCTCAAGATATGTTTCACTGTCTTGAGGTTCATGTTTCAAAAATATTTTCTACCTGGTAAAGAAATCTTTGTGTTGTTTTCATCTGACTAAATGCATCTTGCTCTATCAATTTGCTGCATGCAACAAAAAATTATTTTCTGACTGGCCTTAAAGGTAAACCTGCTGTAGTGTGATTCCAGCAAAAGAGTCTTTTGAAACTACCGTTCCATTTCTGAAATTACCAAACTGGCTGTTTCAGCATTGGCATTTCAATAAATATTTCATTTCGTACACTGGTACTAGTGTTATAAACTTCTTTGCATTAAAGGGATATTGCATAAGCACAAAAAAGTTTGAATGAATGTTATTCTATTTCTTATCAGGGTTGATTGATTTAAATCATTTCATTTAAATCAGTAATATAATCAAAAAAATCAAGCAAAAAATCATACACCGTTTTGAAGCTTTGTGCGATTTGTATAACACATTTAATTGGTATTCTAATGGGTTTCACTTGTTATTAAAGAAGACATACTTCTTATGACAACCGAAATTATAAAAGCAATTAAAGTTTCTCAATTGTTCATAGTAACTATGAGGTCACAGTTTCCATGCCAACGAACTGCATAAATGATATGTGGACTGAAATCACAAACATTTGCAGACTCAGAAGTCAGAACTGTCAGAATGCCACAAGTTTTGAAAGTGTGGGCTGGCATGAAGCAAGCCTGTAGACAGGTTTTGAGGTTTGGAGGGCAAAATAAACTGTTAGGGGGGCAAGATCTTTGTTTTCATTACTGTACACGTTTAAAACAAACCTTTCTGGGCACAATACAATTTGTGGGACACAAAAAATTTAGGGACACTGCCCCTGAATGCCCCCATGGCTATGGGCCTGGCATAAACAAGTTCCATCTAAATTCCAGCAAATATATAGGCTGTTGGCTGTAGTAATAGTTGTTTCAAAACATGTTTTTTATTCAGATTCAAAATAACACATACATCATAGGTTTTTACCATTTTATGCATGTTAAATTATAATTTTGCAGAAGCTGAACTAGGGAAAGCTGCATTACAATATTAATCAATTTTAACAATAGACTTAGCACCAAAAAGACTGGCAAGCTTATATTTTTATATAAAGTTCTTAACATGCCATAAGTGTTAAATGAAGTTTATGAACTGATGGTTTGAGTCATTTCAATAAATACTCGTGTTTCATTTTGTACACCAGTACTGATGTTACGAAGTGATTTGCTTTAAGTGTGGTGCATATTGCATAAGTGCAAAGTAGGTTTGAATAAAAGTTCAACTGAATTCCAGTTGCTGTACTAAAAGAAACAAAGCAAAAAAAGTTGTATTAAAACAAAATCTTTACAATTAAAAATTATTACTTGTTTGGTGGTCACACTCTACACATTAACACAAAAAAATCAGATTTAAATAAAAAAATCCAACTTTTTTGATAAAAAAAATCGTGATTTTTATCAACCTTGATTGGAAGTGATAACAGGAGTTAACAATTGTGTAACTTTTGGTAGATTTGAGCAAAACTTCTTGTCACGAAGAGTTTGTATGTGTATGAATATGTTCATATAATAATTTTCTGTGCTCCTTTCATGGGCATATTGGACTATCAAACTAATTAGCAAATTTATTATGCTTTGCAGCTGTTTCTTTGTGTCGCTTGACAACAACACAAAATCAATTCTCAACAAAGGTCAGTTGCTGGTGTAGTTTTATCTATTTGTGCATTGCAATGGTCTGTTTTTGTTGTGATGTTTCTTTTTGTAATTTCATATTCAAATATTTTGTTTGCGAAAAACGTTTATTTTTTGTTACTTCGGTTTTGTAGCTGAAAACCAACTTCGTTGCCGTGTGGTTCATCAGTCAGAGATGGTATGCCAAGGAATCGCACTCAAGAGAGAAATCACATTTAAACATTGGTACCATTGGACATGTTGATCATGGAAAAACAACCCTGACTGCAGCAATAACAAAATGTAAGCTTGAGTTGAAACACCATTCCTTTCTAGAAGTTCAACACAATGTATGATTGGATTTTGTTGAGGATTTGTAGTTGTATTATTCCCAAGCCGAAAAAGTTAGTCTCTGTTTATTAATTAAATGAACAGATTGTTATTCACCACGTATACGTTTATTGGAATCTTGGAGATAGGTTGGTGGTTGCATCAAGTAGATTGCTCAGTAGATTTTTTCATGTGTTTGACAAACGACTGAAGTAAAAAATTTACAGCTTCATTGATTTATGTATTCTAATGATTTATAAGTTCGGATTTATTAATTCAAGCTGTCTGTTGTCCAACATTTTGACTGTATTTTTTACAAAAGCTTTTTATGGTTTCTACAACAGCCATTTTTTGCCTTTGCAAATAATGCTCTTGAAAATGAGGTGTTTCACATGAATGTTTTCGTATGAGATGTTGCACATGAACGTTTTCATTTGAGATGTTGCACATGAATGTTTTCATTTGAGATGTTGCACATGAATGTTTTCATACGAGATGTTGCACATGAAGGTTTTCATATGAGATGTTGCACATGAATGTATTCATATGAGATGTTGGCACATGAATGTTTTCATATGAGATGTTGCACATGAATCTTTTCATACGAAGGTTTTCATATGAGATGTTGCACATGAACGTTTTCATATGAGATGTTCCACACAAATGTTCTCATATGAGATGTTGCACATTAACGTTTTCATATGAGATGCTGCACATTAACGTTTTCATATGTGATGTTGCACATAAACGTTTTCATATGAGGTGTTGCACACTAAGTTTTGCCTTTGAGATGTTGCACATGAAGGTTTTCATATGAGATGTTGCACATGAATGTTTTCATGAGATNTTGCACATGAATGTCTTTTTAACTGCAGCAGTGGTTGCTTTTTAAAGTTTCGCAGACCACTCATTTATTAGTTAAATGGTAGTGGTATAAATAAAAATCATTGATTTGAATGAAACTTGTGTTTGATATTTCGAAAATACCTGTTCTCATCTTCGTCCACATTCAGTACGTGAAGCGGCCAGTGTTGAGTCACAAAACAGTCAGAGCGGAGTATTCATAACACGTTGGTGCTACTGTATGTGGCCTGAAGAGTCGTGTTGCATTTGTTGGTTTTTGCTTTGTTGTTTCTAACATGACTTCGAAAGGGTTACCAGTTTTGTTTTGCTCTCACTTGAAAACGATGTCGTAATTGCAATATGCAGTTGGTGTTTCTTATTCCTTGTTAGTGTCTGGAAAATAATTCTATATTCACGGCAGCAATTCTTTCGAAACATTTTGGCTATAGGGTAGCGTTTCTTAAACATCTGGGGATCACCGACCCCTACTACATCCTAATAAAAGGTGTAGACCCCTTTCAGAAGTGTTGCAAAAATGTTGAAAATAAGGTTTTGATCATCGCAGCAATAAACTAAATGCCTGCAAAGTCTCTTGAGCCTTTCAAAATGTGAGAGCAATGCCAAGTAACACCTTTGGTGCGGCGTGAATTCCGTTCTATTATTCAGCAGGTGCGGGGTGATTTTTGGATTGTCTTAAACTAGTACCTAGACTCAAAATTGAATAACGCAAAAAGTACTTGTCTGATTAGCTTCAAATTTTCCAATAAGATTGATTTTAACAAGAAGAACATGTTTGTGGAATTTGGTTTAAAAAGACCAAGAATGAGAGAAGTTGTTCGATCCTACACAATAACTTGCTGGGCCGCAAATTTCGTAGGTTGACTAAGCGCGTTACTAGCGTCGCACAGCAACAGCTGTCCGATGCACCTGGAGCCGAGTCCGATTGCCCAATTAAAAAATTAATAACTCGCAAAGGTATTGATAGATTGGAACTCAAATTCTCACGAAAGATGCATGACAACCAGAGCAACATTCTTATAAATTTTGGTTGCAAAAAATTTAGTTCTAAAAAAGTTATGGTGCTTTACAGAACAACTGCTCAACCCTGCAGAATAGGATTAAGATATGTAGCCTACGCGCGTCTGTAGTTACGACCCGGAAGAACCTGACTCCGAGTGTTGTCGTTGGAATTACAGTACTTCAAATTTTCAGAGATGGTGCGCATAGGTATGAAGATTATATGTGGAAGTTTTCGTTGCACAAATACGAGTATAACAGAGGTTATCCTGCTACACGCAACAACTGTCAGGACCTAAGTGTATTGCAAAAAGTGTTGTAGCCTAGGCCTAGCAAAATGCTGCTGAATATCAAACTGCATAACTAAAAAAGTTCTTGCTCATATTACCTGAAATTTGCGAGTGTTGTGCAGGTAGGTATCGAAAACATTATTGTACATTTTCATTGCCAACACATAATTACGAAAAACGTTATTGTGTGTTATGCAACAACTGTCAGCAACTTAACTTATTTTTAAAAAGTCTCGTAGCCTAGGCTTAGCCAAATGTTTTGATGTCGAACTTCGTAACTCAAAAAGTTTACAGTCAATTTGCATGACATTTTTAGGATTCATGTGTCTTGGTATGAAGAACATTTGTGGAAATTTTCGTTGCAAAAAAAACAAGTACGAAAAAAGTCATTAAGTCGCAAAGTGAATGACATACATATATGTCGTTCGTTCCGCACCCGACGCATTTGAACGAGTAAGCGTTGTCAATCCACACTGAAGGTGTTAACCCTTTAAATCAAATTCACGACCCACTTAGGCAGTGTTCGGCAAACTTTCGTTTGGGTCGGCGATCAGCTTAGTGGTAGAGTGTCCGCCTCTCAATTGGAAGATTGGGTGTTCGATCTGCTCCCAACGGGCGAATCGCCGTAGTTGTCCTTGGGCAAGAGCGTTCACCGCAACCGCCTCGACAAAAAAGATTATTTAGGCTTCGGCCTGCAACCAATTGTCGTTAATAAATCTGTCACGTTGCATGCGATCCAACAAAAAAAACTTTTGTTATGATGCCCCAAACCGCCCTTTCAGTCGTAATTAAAGGCCACGCTCATGTTTGAAGGCTCAATTTCAAAATTATGCTGTATTCAGTTGTTGCATTACAAAAATGCTATGTTTATGTCATAAACCGTAAAATGACAAAACCAATGCTTTGTTAACGTCAAACAACCAATACACAGTGACCTATGTTCTAGCCCACGCAACTGGCGCAGGATTGTAGCTCTTACGAACCATGCGGTCCACAACAAAGGTGTTGTGCGTCCCAATAAAAAATACTAACAGACCCACAATTGCGTCGTGGTCCACAATTTGTCCACCACGATCTTGGGCAGCGTTTCCCAACAGTGGCTACGAGAGCCGCATGCAGCTTCCAAGCACCCTTTGTGCGGCTCTTGGCAGTCTTTCAGTAACCCACCTAATATTTTGTATAACAGACTTCGTTAGTGCAATAAAACGAAACTTGTCAATTGACTTGTGTTAAAGTTTCTAGTGCGGCTCTATAATTAAATCGTAGATCTGAGTTTGGCTGCATTCAGCTAAAAGGTTGAAAAACACTGTTGTTGTGGTTCACGAACACAGGTTAAGAAACCCGGCTATAACGTTTAGACAGGAATCCTGGCTTCATCAGGGTGGTGCTCGTAAATAACTTTGCTTTGTCGAACCTTTCAATTTTTGTTCAATGTTATTTTGAAGTTAGCTTTGCAATGAAATTTGAAATACAGTCGCAGAAGAATGAAAATATTGTGAAAAGGCTGCTGTGAAAAAGCAGCATGATTCAACTGATGTCCGGAAGCAAAAGCGTCGTATCGCAGAATGTGGCTATCTGTCAGAATATATTCAACTGGGTGCAATGCAATACCTCTCCAAACAATCCCTGCACCTCAAAAGCAACTTTTATTCTAAAATATTTTGTTTCAGATCTATCGGAAAAAATGGGCTCCGGTAAGTTTTACGCTTATGACCAAATCGACAACGCGCCGGAGGAGATAGCGAGGGGGATAACAATAAATGCGTCACAAGTGACGTATGAAACAGACAGACGTCACTTTTCTCACGTGGACTGCCCGGGTCACGCAGATTACCTCAAGGTAATACTTCTTAATCACACCGCCCAGGATAATCTTTTCACGTTTTATGCATTTCCAGATTTTTTGCGTCAAAGACAGTTTTTGGTCCGTTTCATGTAATAACGTTTTTGTCTCTAATCATTGTAGATATTTTCTGCCAGAGATCAACCGATATATGGGTTTTGCCGATATATCGGTATCGGCCAAAACGGCCGATTTCATCGGCCTCAGTAGGAGTTGACAAAACGCTGTTATATTCCTCACGCATCCAGACAACTTGCGCAAGAAAGCACAACGAAGCAAGTCAATACAGTTATCTTACAACAACGCTAGCAGGTGCGGTTTCATAAACAAGCAGACAAGATTAACCATGGAGCATGCGTCGGCCATCGCAACCGAAACAAAAGTATCATCGTCAATCAGATTAATTACAAAACATAGGAAAATATTGACATTGCTGCAATTTGAAAAAATTTAGCTCATAAATCCTGATTTTTGAAGTTTTTGAAAAAAAAGGCAATGCACAGAATACATTATGTTTTTGATAATGAAGCAGAAATTGAGATTTAAAACTTTTGGAAATATTGTCGGCCCATGAATGGCCGATATATCGGCATCGGCCCCAAGAAAGCCATGTCGGTCGATCTCTATTTTCTACACAAAATGGTCTCAAAATGAAGCAATGCGTTCCTGTTGACACTGCGACACTCTACGGGCTCGTTGCCATGGTGACAAAGATGCCAAACTCTCTGTTGTATTTTAACCTCTAAGTTTCATAAACCACCAGTTTATGATTCTTAGACTGTTACTTTCGTAACACATCCCAGATCTGAACATCTGTGAAGATAGATACTAGATAGCTTAAAAAACTTAACGCACAGATTAATATTCAAAGCAGGATCCTCCCTTGTGTGAAATAATTTTTATTTCCCCCTTTTTTTGTCAGCTTCCGATGTTCATTTATATTTTTTTGCATTCCGTTTTGTCCAATTGTTTGATCTCGTTTCTCACACAGTTAGTATTTTCTCTTTTTTTTGCCGAATATTGTGCCTCCTTTTTCGAAGTTGGTCCTTTTAAAATCCAGCTCTCTAGAGTACGTCAGTCAACCTTACGACCACAAGACCACACTTCTGCTTCCACACCCCACTGCCTGCTATGGTTGAGTCACCATCGCCATGCTGCTTGTAGCTATTTCATTTGAGCCAGTTCTTTCACTCCACTGCTTGGCCGCACTAGATCTCGGGGCAGGTGTTGAGGAGCCATTCATTTGTCTCAGATCACCTCGAACCGCTAGGCCATGTAGAGGTCGATGGATTGGACAGTACAGGACAATATGTTCAACGGTCTTGTTTTTTCTGCGCCACACTCACAGGCCGCAGAAGGGGCCATACCACATTTGTACAGGCAGTAGTGGAAACGCCTGACACACTTTAAGGAGAGTAGTGTTGGCATGACACACAAGCTTGTTGGAGTCCAACAGCAACGGTAAACGGTTGTGATTGAAATCCCCCGACACGGACACAAACATCTGAGCAGCAATACAGTGACTTGACGGCCTTGTTCTTCATCTTTTGACCCAGTTCTTCAAACCACAGCATGACCGCACTAGTCCTTATGGGCAGGTGTTGAGCAGTCATTCGATTGTCTCATCGTCCAGAACCGTCAGGCCATGCAGTCCATGGGAAGGTCGATGGATTGGACATTGGAGGACAAC
>JGI24022J15233_10009328_pt1 | contig 11043 bp, 6 predicted proteins | sample Ectturendosymbi2_FD_15233 | JGI IMG/M metagenome (IMG submission 15233)
TACACAGTAATAAAACTACCATGTAATGGAAACAGTAAGGCGAAAAATAATTAACAAAAAACAATTCAGTTTATAGAAGTTATCAAGCACAACTAATGGGATCGATGCACTTGATAATTTTTACACAGATCAATCCTTCGTAGATTGATACAAGACAACGCAGGACGAAGGACATTCTTAATATATTTCAAAAAGGATCGGGTTTTGGACTTGATCATTATCAGTTTGAGAATACCGCTTCACACAAATACCTTGTGTAAAAGTCTGAGTTTATGGATGGCTAGATCAGAAATGACTGAGCATTCATTTCTTGTACTTATCCAAAAATGACATAGGCTAAACACTGCTTTGTAAATTCCTGTTGCAAACCTTTGTCGTTTAATAACTCCGCAAACTCATCCTGGACATGGCAGGTATGTGCCCTCCTAAAGTTTCAATTGTATATGGTTTGTGGATCTAACTTCTGAATCAAAGTCCAAAGTGCTTCCGAAACTGTGTATGAAGCTTTTAACTTTAGTTTGAAACTACTCGGTATGCTGTCAAAGCAGTAAGCATAGCCCCTTAGAGGGGGCCTACAGTGTAAACAGAAGCATGCCTTCGTGTCGGAATAAATGAAATAAGGTCAGTATCGGTCGGTACGTTAAAACAATCATGGTGCAACAACGCATAACTTGTTGTGCCAGGTTTTTACTATCATTTAATAGCTTAGGCAGGCATCATAGTAAACAACTGAGAGCGTAAAATACGATATTGCCCATAAAAATAAAAATGCAGTAGAAATAGATTCACTGCAGGCCTACTTTCAGTTTTCTTGTAAATTTTACAAAAATTATGATATCTGATTTGTGAAGTCAATTGGTTTCGCTACCCCAAAATTACATTTCGCGACCCATTTGGGGCCGCGATCCATAGTTTCAGAAGCCCAGCTCGATGCCATAGGCCGATGGTAAACAGCACGAAGACAAGTTTTGCACAGCAGCAAAGTATTGTCGCAAAACCTTCAACTAACCATGCGACGTAAGCCCAATCTAGTCACGTTTCTCCCCGTAAAGCTCACGAGAAACTGTTCTAGCTGATGTAACTAACATACAGAGCTTCAACAAGCAGTCTCTATTTTCGCGAAATACAGTTAAAACAACCAAACATAGGATCCAATACTGACAATATTGCTTTTCATCGTAGTTTTGCAGTGTCTGGCGGCCTTGCGTTGTTGCGAGCTTTTTGTCAGTGGAAAACCGAAGATCAATTAGCACCGTTTTTTTTCTTTTTCATTCTTTTTTTGTAACCACTTTCATAAAGACGACCTGCATCTCTCTCACGCCCAGAGGCATAGTTTTTTCGTGTTGTTAGTTGTTACTGTACTGATAAGAGTTTAGAGTAGACATTGGCATTTCTGCTCGTTTCAAGGTAAATTGTGAAGTATGCCTCTGCGCAGTTCCGCAAATTTTAGTTAATATTGAGTCGTCACAGGCAAGAGTTGCGTGGGGTCCCAAAAAGCGCGGGGCCTTAGGCCATGACCTATTTGGCCTATGCATAAATCCGTCACTGAGCTTGCTGCTATCAGCAGTCACTGTCTCGCTGCATTATCTGCCAAGATGTCTGCGTTGAACAACCACATGGGACAAAAGGCCTCCTAGCGTCACTTGAAGTGAACTTCTAAGTCTGAACCAGTGGCTTTCAATCTTTTCCACGCAGAAATCCATTTTGCAACCCAATTTAACCTAACGTCCCCCTTTCGAAAATTTCCATTCAGGCACATGTAAATGTAATGCAGTTGTGTTTGCGCAATAGAAAATCACAATGATTAAAAAACAACTTACGATATCACTGCGTTGAACAAAGACTCATTTATTAAATCCATGTACCTGGCAGCATCAGTGAGAGAGACCCGTGGCTTTTGCAAATCACTACACAGCACAACTCATTGAAAACTAGAATAACTTCCTAGTTAGCTACCGCATTCAGATATCTAATTACAAAAACAGCACATTCTTACGTCATAAAGTTATTCGTGCATTGCCAAAACGCAGCAGTACTCTGATTGTCATAATCACACTTCAAACAATTTTGAATGAAAAAGCAGCCTATCATTTTTGCCAGTTGATTCTACTATTTTGGCTACAACAAAAAGTGGTTCCATATGCGAAATATAAAATATAGAAGAAATAATTAATATTTTTATCAGAAGCTTTCGTGACTCCTAAAAAAAGGGAAACGACCCCACGCCCCTTGATATTGAAATTTGACATTTTCCTAAAACATTTTCAGCAAAACAAAGTTTTTTTTAGAGGGGAAAATGAAATTTCACCACTTTTGGTCCTCCCCTGGAAAAATCGTTTTGACTACCTCTGGAAAATCCACTATTGGCCACGCCCTGGAAAAAATTCTTCCGACGCCCATGCTCATCAGTTCTTACTAGAAATTCTCACGAAACTAGTGTGTGCATATCTAGCGGAATATCTATATTGTATGTGGAAAGGGTTGAAGGCAAAAAAGTGCAAAAATTATTTAAAGCTTGTAGCAGTCACGTTTCACTCAGAAAGACGGGATCTTTGAACGAAGGAGTTGCATTCGAGGTACTGTAGAACGAATCACAGCGCCAACTACATCGGCCAAGGAATGATCCCTTGGCTTCAGCGCCAGCGGTTGTTTTATTCCTTGACTTCTGTACATTCGCCTCTTGTCGTGGCGCTTCGTACTTGCTCGCATTGGGGATGTTTACCGATCTCTACCCACATGCGACCACCGTCACAATCTGCTGTTTAACATAGGCCTACTGTAATTTTGGGGGAAAATTTGCGAGGGAACCAAGTCGCTTCAGCTCTGTGACTTGCCACCCTTGGGTTCAGAGTTATTTTCTGTCAAAACTGAACTTGGCTCATGAACTTTCTGTTAGTTTTAGCTTCATGCGTGACGACCGTGTTGCATCTGCTGGTTCAGGCAGGGGCGAAGTTTCATTTTCGGGGCCCTAGGTTATTTTAAATTGGGAGCCCAAGTTGTTCCAATTCCTAAGCATATTACTTTATTCTGAATTCCTTCGATATCGGGAACCAGAGCCTTGACAGCCGCCCTTCATACCTTCCAACTGGGGCAGGCCCGTAGCCAGGTTGCAAGATTTGGTGGGGCAAAATACATTTTTAGGGGGTGCGATATTTGCTTTACTATATGTTTGAAACAAATTTTTCTGGGAGCAACAAAATTTGGGGGGGCACGAAAGAAATGTAGGAGGGCATTGCCCCCGAATGCCATCCCGTGTCTACGGGCCTGAATTGGGGAGCCACGCTGACAGAGAGGACCCAAAATTCAGACCTTAACCCCCTAAAACAAAACTTCAACCCCCCAAATTGAAATATGAAACACTAGAAATCAGTGAAGTTTTTGTTAATCTGTATCCTTTTCTGTCCTGTAATTTGTAGACGGAGCGTACCTGCCGCTGTTACTTGGAATAACATCGTCTGATCAGTGCTGGCGCTACCTTTGGTCAAACTAAACGGCTGCCTAGGGTGCTAGGTCAATGGGGCGCCAAAATAGAGCCAAGAAACATACAACTATGTGGTTCTGAAAGTGACTAACGTCCACCAAGTAAAAGTGAATGAACATGATGGAAGTGAATGGAACACACGTTCACACAGTTTTTCAGGTTTACTGGATAGGGTCAATACTTTTGTTATTAATTTCACTTTCATATTATCCATCTAATCAACTTTTCTAATGTACAAAAACTTCCTTCTAATTCCTGCAATGTACAATGCAGTGGCGTACGCAGAAAATTTTCATGGGGGTGGTTCTTTCAGTGGCATATGGTAATTGTTTGTATTTGGTGTGCGTTGTTTGTGACGTCACAATTTGACGTCATAATTATGTTTCCAAACCAACGTTCTGGCAAAGTTTCTTGACATAATATGCATGTTTTTCTACATCCACTTATTTTATGTTTCATTGCACTGAATCTACGCTATCAGCGCTCCAAGTTAGGCTATCGGAGGAAAATAAACTCAACGCTGCGACACAACAGTTCATAACTGCAAAAATAACAGGCTTCGCGTTAAAACGGGGAGAAAAACACACTCATCAATGCGTCAGAGCAATTTGCAACTGCAAAATGAGGCTGCGCTAATGTCTTCGCGCGAAGGACAGAAAGTGTTCAGCTGGACCGGCTGGCGCACACCCCGGTTTGCAAGATCGAATCTTGCTAAACTACACAAGAATTGAGAATGCGCATAAAGCACGCAAGAAACCTTCGGATTTTTTGTTATGTATACAAGTCCAGCAAATTTCAAGTTTTCCTTTTTCCCTCCTGAGACATTGTCAAATGACTGAATGTTTCTATGTTGACAACTGCTGTTTTTGAGCTCGCGCAACAGTTTTATCATGCTACAGAAATTGTTAATGTAGCGAGCGCGTTCAGCGTTTGCGTTGGTCAGCCTTAGCAGACAAAATAAAGGCAATTTTTTCGGACAAAGTGAACTATCGCCAAACACAATCGTAAACATGCGTAGTGGACGAAAGGTTTGCAAAAAGTGGTGAGACGGTTTCAGGACGAAGATGATAATGCAGATTCCCACAGAAACCTAATTATTACTTTTTGGATCCTTCACAATGTTCCTTGAAATTTGCACTCAAATTCATTCCGTGGAATTTGCATTAAGCCGACAAATTAACAAGCAAAAGTCTGTGAAAACAATTAATCTCCTTTGCCCAGGCAATAAACTTTTTGTAAAATATCAAGCACAAAGGGGGTTTTAACCCCAAACCCACCCTCATGCGTACGCCTTTCGTACAATGTGATGATATGTACAGTAAGGATCTTTGTATAGGACGGGTGGGCGCTTGAGTGGATTTTGCCAAACTAGGGTGCTTACTAGTCTAGCAATAACGTGCTTTTGTTAGGGGCAGCAAGGCATGCTCCTTATCAACTTCAGTTCAATAATTTTAAGGTTACCATTCTTGTTATTTTCATTTCTTGATATTCCTGGCCCTGTCGCTTTACCAGAGTATACCTTCATGTCGAAGCCGTCACTAAATCATGTTTCGGCCTTTCAGTGTAGTTAGGTTAGGAACTCTCTGGAAACGCCAGCATTCTTGGCGTTAATAGACTACTTGATCAATGAAATTTTGATCATAAGACCCATCACCTTTTTTAACCAAACAGATTCTACTGAAGTGCGACGGTTCTGTCGAAATTGTGCCCGAAAGTGGAACTAAAAAAGTAGTGTAATAAAATAACAAAAATTATTATATTTTGCTGTGAAGGCCATTTGGCCTCGGGATGTGCGGTAATGTCGAAATATTTTTTAGAAATCACCATTGGGGGCCCCTGTAAGCATTTATGGGGGCAGAGTTGGGCTACTACGGCACTGCCAGGAACAAAAACAGTCACAGTGAAACTACCGAAAAAGTCAGAGTGAAATTATCTGACCACACTACCATTACATATTTATTGAGTACCTAGCTGGCCTCGGGTAATCTGAAAAATGGATTCAAGCGTTTTGTTCCACGCATTATACGCAACTATAACCAATTCTCAACCCTACAAAAAGAGAATGCACACCGTCATGCACTTCAATCCTTCGCGCTCATTCTTCTATAGAGATCTTTTGTTAGCGGCATAGTAAAAAAACGTGCATTGAACCAAAACAAAAAATACAAATGTAATGCTTACAGAAATGCTGGAAATTGTCCTTACTCTCAAACTTTTTGGGGCTCCCCGAAATCGGGGGCCCTAGGCTTAAACCTTTTTATCCTTTTGATAAATCCGCGCCTGCGTCCAGGAAACCATTTCTGATCAATAAATTTTAGCAACCTGTATGTTTATCACCACTAACGATTGACACAACCGTATGCTTATAGGCAGCGGATTTTTAGGCTCACTCGTTAACCGTGAGTTCATATTTTGCAATGCCTCACGATTAATTAACCCCTTTCTGAATTGTCTTCTGTAACGCAGGCTGAGAATTGTGGAATCTATTATGCTGGCGTATGCCTAATAGACAAGCGCCTAATTTATTTCAACTTTAATTATGTGAGGTCCATCTCAAGAAGCTTAACGCGCTTGTTGCAACTATATCTCGAATCTCATGAAAGATATTGATTACATGTAAGTGCTTTATGTCTGCCTTTCCACAACACAAGAGCTTTTCCAAAAGTGTCACTTCGTAAATGAGCTTGATATCCGCAGAGCAAACATCCAGGGCAATGATGAAGCACTGAACTGAAATGTCATGCTAACAAAGTAGTTTGCTTTTCATCAGCTATGTGTATTCTATACGCAGTATATAAATACTCCCTTCAACTGTACGCTACGGAAAAGCGGCATCGGGCTGTTGCGCAGAGTGTGAAAAGTTAAGGCAACAATACTGTTTTAAAGCAGTGTTTCTCATCTGGAAACCATAGACCTTATGCTAGTTCGTATTTAAAATTACCAGAAGCAGTAATTGAGTATTGCCAGACCCTCTGAGCTTCTGTGTACCACAGCGAATATACTTTATCATATATCTCATTCATGCAGGTGTAAATTCTGTGTTCTAGTTACAAAACGCAATCTGCAGTGTTTTCAGTATTCAACAAAGCATAATACACACTGTGATGAAGCAACTAGTAATTTCAGGGCAGGTTGGTAGCACTTGCGGGTGACATCTTGGACATCACTGGAAAATCCACACATAGCGCAAACTATTTGAAGGTAAAAAAGCAAAACCAATCTATGCAACCACCACTTACAAACTATAGAAAATAATACAGATAAATTAACGAACTCCTGTAGCGACTACGTTCCACTTGTTGCAAATATCCTTCGCATAAAATGCACTGATCTGGCTTTGCTGAAAATAAACAGAATGAAATGATGAAAACGCAAACAGCGGACTCCTTGGATTTTGAAAAATGCTGTTTTCCTATTAATTTTGAGTAAAAAAATGTTTTTCTCTTAGTTTTGAGTTGGTAAAATAAAATTTCACCACTTGTGGGTCCCCCTGGAAAAAACGTTTTGATTACCTTTTGGAAAATACACTGTATCCCCCTCTTTTTAACGAATTCTGGTCTTATTCACACCAAAGGCGCGGTGCTTTCATCGCACATACCAAACTTGTGTTTCTGTAACCATGGGCGCCGGAAGGATTTTTTCCAGGGGGATTCAAAAGTGGATATTTCCAGGTGTGACCAAAGGGATTTTTTCTACCAGCGCTGCAGTTGGAGAAAATGACCATCAATTTTGGGCTTGGATACTGATAGAGGCTTCGCCTGCACGCTAAAGCACTAAGCTAAAGTAGCTCCCAGTAGCTTTCGTGCCACTGTGGATGTCAATATTGTCATATTTTAGTGCGCCACATGTAGCGGCCACCGCGCTGCTAAATCTCTCCCCCTTCTCTTATTTTAAGGAGAAGCTGCGCTCCGTGTAAACTCAGGCGAAGGCAGGCCTCGGGCTCAACGCATTCCCACATGCGCTTGCGCGCATTCCGAACCAACCACATTCGGAACGGTATCTCCGCCATTGTAGATTCTTCGCCTGCACGCCAAAGCACTTGGCCAAAGGTAGTGTCAGTAGCTTTCGTGCCGCTGGGGATGTTATACTTTAGCGCGCCGCATGTAGTGGCCACCACGCTGCTACAATACAGTAAAACTTAGCGTGCGTTCTCTCTTTCTTTCGGGCCCCAGTAGGCTACATACCGGGCTCGGAAGCGATGTACCTCTTGTGTTGTACACCTCTCGTAGGCCCTGCCTTCACACAGACAATACTGAAAATGAACAGACACCGAAACAACGCACCAGCAAATAACGCATTCGGTCATTCTCATGCTGAAGCGTTACGTGAGAGAAAAATTATGATTTGTAAAAGCACCAGCAGGGATGTATGTGTGAGAACGCCGTTACCACTAGTAACGTTACTTGAAGCGCCTGGAGCAGCATTAATGAATATATGACCTATTATCTCGTGTATAGCATCATGGTTGTGTAATTGCTGTTTGTGACATCATTGATGTCACAAACAGTGGAAATTGTTGTAGGCGAATGCTAACTTTAGTCGAACTATTTGGTGCAGTCTTCCTTTTCATTTGGTGTGGGAAAGGTGATCCCACATGTCTTTTTAAGCACTACACCTCTGGGCACCAAACAATTAAAGTAAGCGGAAAAATGTTAGATGAAGATACACATCGTTGAACAGAAGGATACAACTTGTTTCTTAGCAAGGCTTCAAGCATTCTGACAAAATAAGCAACTTAATGCGGGCGAACACGTACATTTCCCAAGATACCACAGGGGGACGAGAAAGTTTTTTGCCCCCCTGGAAAAATGTGTTGTACATATTTTAAAACTATTGAACATAGTTCAAAAATTTGGGGCCCTTTTCGGAAAACGCTTCGCCCTTCCTGGTGTCCCAAGCTGGTTACGGGTCTGGTAGGCCTACTTGCACCACAGTTGGCAGATGTACTTTGGCATACATTAGGCACGAAACAAGGTGTTTTTAACTGCAGTAGAGCACTGATCAAATGTTACAAGCAGGGATGTGAAGCCGGAGCTCGGAGTCCAAGCAATTTTGGATGGCTGGAGCCGCAGCCTGAAATTTGGGTTCAGGTTCAAGAGACATAGTTTATGGAGCGAACCAATTGTACAAATATTACATTGGTTTTAAGTTTTTAATGGACCAAGTCGTTCTGGAGCCGGAGCCGAAAACTTTTAGAAGTTGGAGCCGGAGCAAAAAATGTAAGATGCTCGCAGCTGGAACCCGAAGTTTGAGTTCTAGCTCCACAGCCTTGGTTGCAGGTATCTGCATCGCCTTAAGCTGCTGAGGCAAGCACAAGAGCAAGATGGTAATTCGGGGCATTAAACTAACAGGAGAGGAACCAACAACAACAGAGAACCTCACTGAGTGCACTCTATTGATATTAGGTTGCAATCTCATTATAAAGAGGTAGGTGACTTTCGATTATTCGCTTGTAGTGACTATCGCAGTGACTTGTTACTTATGGGCGCCATCTACCGGTGACCATTTCTTTAAATGTGGCGTCATTTCCTGGCCACCACACAAAGGTGCCTTTGAATTTGTTTGCCGCACGATAAAGTGTTTTCACTCATCTCTGAATGTTATTGTCCGCCCTTCTGTCCCCCTGCCTACCGTTGCTCTGGCGTCCTTGGAGATGATGTCAAGCTGTTGCAATCTAAGAAACTCCAGATGATTGCACGAAAACCGAAAAAAATCCTATTACGTTAAGCCATCGAACTTTCGCAACCACTGTTTTCAGACTTAGAGCCAAATAAACCACAAGGTAACTTGTGTTGTAATTCCATAATTTGGTAAATGTCAGACAATAGAGGATATTATGATGGGCGTCGAAAGAATTTTTTTCCAGAAGGGGGCAACAGTGGTGAAATTTCATTTTACCAACTTGAAACCAAGGGAACAACTTTTTTTCTGAAAACAATCTTTTACTAAAAAGTTAATAGGAAAGTATTAGATTTCAAAATTCAGGGGGTCTAACACCCTGTTACAGCCCCGTCCGACGGCCTTGGGTAGCATCCAATCAAATATTTTAGATGCATAGGCGTAGCCAGCGGGGGGAATGGGGACATGGCCCCCCAAATTTTTAGAAAATATAGTAATTTCGTGCTTTGAGAGGCGTTTTTCCAAACAAAATATTGTGATTCGTTTAAAATCAAATATTTTGGCCCAAAAAAAATTTTTGAGCTGGCTACGCCACTGTTTAGATGGTGGTGTTATGAGATTTACACGGTGTATTGTCTATTAAACAAAAAGCTTCGCATTCGTAGCTGTCAAACAAACAGAACATCACTAACAAAATAAAGGAAAACGCTTGTGTAGCGCGGCAAGCAATACACACCGACGCTGCCAGTTTCAACGCTACACGAACGTTCCCGTCTGTGGGACAGTTCAACGGGATATTGCTTGCTGTAAGGCCGTGGTCCTCAACCCTTTTTGATGCATTCCTCCCTTTGCTCATTTTAGAACGTTTCATTCCTCCCCTTATTGTTCGGGTTCGTAGGCTAGAATTTGCCACAATTGGGGCAATTGTCTTTATTGACGACAATAACGTGTTAATAAAAGTGGTAAAAAACTATTTATCAAATAATGGCACTAACCGTGTGATAATCCACTAAATAACTAATTGAAGGAACCAATGTCAACTTAAAAAAGAACTACAACTCTTCAGTGAATAAGTTACTTATTCCTAAGTGGAAATTACTCCTCTGAACTCATGAAATTCTTCTCTCGGTAGGAATTTCTCCCCGGTTGGGAACCACTGCTGTAAGGAAACGGACGCAGCGAGTGGGATTGTTTAATTATTACCTTTCTGTGGAGCGCCGGCGAATCTCATCACGAAGGTGGGAGATTTATGTGGGCTGTTATGGAATAAACTTGACTATAGCTTTCAAATTATCGAAAAGTCCCGCAAATGTCAATATTTTTTACATGTTGCAGGAAGGCGAAACCCCGGAATGACTTTTTGGTTGCAACCTCACTGTCCAGGGCGACGATCACCCCCCTAAAACCAAAGAAAGTAACATTTTTCACCATGATTTTCTGCAATTCGGAAAACAGCATTCGCGATAAGGCCATTTTGACGTCAATTATTTTGTCACAGCTGTGTTGTGAACATGGACGCAGTGCCAACAAAAAAGTTTGTGGGAACGCATCTAAATAATAGCCGTTTTGAAACAGCTTCAAACCCATTTTAAAGCAAAATGTGAAAGAGGTGTCGTGTGGGAACGCCGTTCCCACGCGTTCCAGTCCGACTTGACTGCCAAATATTACTGAAATCCCCCCATCCTCAACTGGCTCGTCCGCCAATATCACTGCCGAACACATGCATGCCAAACCACACACAGGATACGTCGTTGTTTGATTTTACATGCAACAGACAAGAAGCACATATGCGACAGAACATTTTTTCAAGAATTCAGAGCATAACGTGAGTGGCTCGTACTTAAGCGTTTCAAGATTTACAATATTTATTTTTATTTAACGACGACGAGCGGCAGGCCGGAGCCTGAATGTACTCTTCGTCGCGTCATGTCGAGCGAACCAAT
>JGI24022J15233_10009329_pt1 | contig 11043 bp, 6 predicted proteins | sample Ectturendosymbi2_FD_15233 | JGI IMG/M metagenome (IMG submission 15233)
CCTGAAACCCCAGCAGGTCATCCAAAGTATCAAAAGACTCGGATTGTAGCCTAGTTTCCAGTAAAAACTTCAGCGAAATACTACCACCTAACAATTGGCGCCCAGGGTCAGGTAAAGTGGGCCAAGGTAGCCTAAAAGTCCTCCACTTATGACGTCACTCACAAAAAACCTGTACCAACCATCCAAAAAAAATTTTTCGAGTGCAGACTAGAAGACTTGCCGCGTCTTTTGAGACTTTTACCGGGTCTGTTGAGCATACCGGACCAGAGAAATTTCCGCGCAAAGCCACGTGCGTTCAGGCGTTTTTTTCTCGAAAATCCCTAAAAGCAGCCGGACACCAAAAAGTTAATAGTTGCACTCATCTTGAAACACTGCACAAATAGATAGAACAAGACAAATTATTCAAGGATATTAAACGAAATATTCCCAAAATAATAAAATTAAAATCTGCAAATTGCTTCATTTACTCATTTCCAATTCATGTTTCAGTTCAGGGAATAACAGAGCAGCAGACCTAAGAGGTCATGACACACTTCATGGTCCCTGGCAAACTGTCATTGCTCTGTTGACTGCACATTAAGGCTTGAGACACCCTGGTTGAAGATGTTATCATAGCACCTGGTTCTACACTTACTTCTGGAGTGCTGGGATTTCACAACTGCATGTTGCTAATATGAATAAAGAAACAGAGGAATGTGTTGCTTACACATGATATTAATATGCTTGTCTTCAATTCTAGGAGTGCAAGAATTGGTTGGTCGTTTGCTCAGGATGTAGACATGAATTTTAAGAATCACTGATATAACATCTGATGGTTATATACCATTTTAGCATGAAGCTATTGGTTGCATTGTAGTAATTCCTAGCATATTTATTACTTATGTCTGTTCAGAAATGAAAGATTAAGAGCCATTGCATATCTCATCAGATACCACCAAGCTTTGAGATAAATTTACAAACATATCCTCACCTTGCAAAACAAAACATGTATCTCAACCATGCAAAACGTCTGTGAGCATGTGTATCACTAACTATTGCTACGACATTCTCTTGTTTACTGCTGCCAGCATAAATATTTAGCGATGGCAGTAATATAGCATATCCATGCTGCATGGATTTTAGAACAAAGAAACCCTCATTACCATTCATTGCTGATGCACTTGGCTGTTTTCATAAACAATGATCTATAGTTCAGAATGATTTACTGGTTATGTGAATGTACAGGATAGATTGATGCATTTCGACTTCTGAACATTTGAATATTGATACACCTCATTTGTTTACATTTTAAAATATTGTGTACCAATACACTCAGTGCCATTTAATAGAAATGTATCAGAATCAAGATTTTATTTCCAATCAGAACTGGAATGGACTGCAGACAAAGCAAAGGTTTAGGTGGAATAATTTTAATAATATTTTGTTTTTCTAAGCAATAATCACAATTGTAAAAACTGAAAGGATAAACAAAATTGAACAAAAGACTTATTGTTCATATTTTCAACCACCACAAACATTGTTCAAAGCATCCACCAGCATTTATTCTTCCACTGATTTACAGAATGTTATCTTAAAGATGCACCATCCTTTCCGAACCTGAGGTATGAGTTTTTATAATTTCTGTGGCATTTTAAAGCATGAGTGCATTTGAAATGCAATGTGAGTCAACTTGGATTCAGAAGGGAGTCACCATGCAAGACTTCTACTATAGACACCTTGTGAAATTTCGCAATTCTTGCAAAAATGTGGCAGGTGCATCATAAAAATGTGATCGACAGAAAATCAAAAAGCTGCAACTTGGTGTAAAATGAATATGATGTCAAATAAATATGGCCTGAAGGGAATGTGATCTCAAATGAACAGTTCTCCAATGAATTGGTTTCAGTTGTCATGGCACTGCACGTATGCTGAAAAAACATTGACATAACCTCATGTGTTTCCATTCTACACAATATAATATAACAGCCAACACTAAGATATTACCTACTGCATTTGTTGGATGGAACTGCTGGAGTATACCATTACAGATCTAAATGTCCTACTTACTGAAACAATGCTTCTGAGGTTAAAGCAGTTAAATGACACAACATACTTACTTGCAAATCCATCAAAATCATGTGGCAAGTTTCTCGCACATCAGGAAATGGGCATCTGATGCTTAATCGCAGCAATGAAGCTAGGGTTTGTTTCACGATCTTGGCTGAGACGTCATGCTTTGCTAAGGCATTAACCTCAGAATTGTAGTTATCATTGGTTTTTGTTGATCCATATTCCAAAATGCCACCTTCGTTTTGTTGGTGAGGGCAAGTGTGAAAAATGCTTAACCATTGATAAACAGACTGAGATACAATATTCAGACCAACTTGCCGAACTGATGAATCTTTGCTTGACAAATGAGCAAAAATTTGTGCTGTTTCATTAGTTAACTTTTCATAGGAATCATCATAATCTTCAAGGTTAACTTTATCAACAGCATTAGAACACAAACTAATTTCATTATCTTTTGCAGAATCTGCACTAGAATGTGAAGGGACACCAAACTGACATCTTATGGTTTCATCAGCATCGACATCATGAAAAGACCTTGTTACATCATGTTTATCCAAAGCTAGTGCCAGTGATGTTATGTGACTATCCATGATTCTGCGAAGCAAAAGAAAAAATGTAACAGAAGCAAACCTTAAGGACATTTAAATAGACATTTATCAGCTTAACAAAATGACTTTAATTAGTTAACATAAATCAAGACATGTGTCAAACGGAACTGGTATTGCAATGCAGCCAAATAGAAGAGGTAGTTGAACATGAGCGTCAAATAGAAGAGGTTGTCAACTCAAGCACCAAATAGAAAAGATCTTGCAATTTAGAACATCAGAAGTGAAAAATAGAAGAGGTGGTTGAGATAAAACCCCACATACATAATGTGAGGTTCAAGTAACTTCACTCCACAGGCGAAATAAGCAAGAAACCAATCGCAAATTTTAACAGGAAATCGATTTCATGGAAAACTACGCATCATCAGTCTTTACATCTGCAAACAATGTTAGCAGGTGAAACATTGAAAGGCTAAAGCAAGGTCAGAGAAAGTAAACAACCTCAAGACTATGGTGTAACATAGCACAACACCAACTGTGACAACTAAAACTGGAAATTTCGTCTTACTCAGCCGAAAGTATTCACTGCAACTTCAAAATTTTCTGCAAAAGTTCAAAAGTATGAACTTAATAAAACTCAACGCAAGCTGCAAAGATTTACATAATGGAATACTTTGTTCTCGAAATAATGCAACTAGTGTCAAATGGCACTTCCAATTTAGCTTGAAACAACTTGTCTATGAATCAGCAAAACTGCAGAATGCGTAAGGTAAGCTAGCATTTAGTAACGATTGCAACCAAACCTCAGCAGGTGCATTTGAAACGCTGTGACTGATGAGAACCTAACTATAGCAAGCCAGCTGCGATAATAAAATCAACCAATAAATTTTTCAATGTTGCCAAAGTATTATATCGGCAAAATTCCACTTATATACAGTATATCTGCAATATTTGCTCATAAAAGCATCTACGCTAGTTTTCTGCATGGAGTGTTCGAACCCAAGTTGCCACTTTGTCTCTGACTAATCAACGCAAACTCTCTGTACTGTTCCTTACGACACACAGCCCTCCGACTGCATCAAGTAGTGCGCAATATTCAGACCACTCCAAGATCGTCTTTAAACCTAAAAAAGCATTATCGATGAAGCTCTACCTAAAATCCAATCAAACTTGATTAGTAGGACTAGTAGCCTAGCGCAACCAACTATTGACTGTAGAATAGATAGTTGTATTGATCTCATTGTCAAATTTCCGAATTACCTTTGCTTTAAGGCACAGCGCATTTATTACATCACAATCCATAATTTGTTTCTACGAACATGGTGCTGAAAATATCTTAGCTTGTCGAACATTCAGCAAAAGTCAGCCATACAGCAATGAGAGCTGTTTGCCCATACGTACATGCATTTATAAAATCGGAGATAACAACCAGCTGCACAACTGCGTCTGTGGAGCGCTGTCTATCAAATATGGTGGTGTTATATATATGTGCAAAGATGATGCAGAGAACAATTAAGTTGCTATTGCTCTGATGATTTTACATCATAATGTAGAAGTGACTTAGTTGAAATCAATACAGGACATTATGCGCAGAATATAACATCCTCAACTGCTCAATTCTATTTTCGAAACAAAACGCTTTCAAGACTGATATTTTGTTCAGGTAATGCAACCATAATTTCTGACGCTAACTGTCGCATCTTACATTATAAGAAATTCCTCATAAAATATAGCTTCAGTTGAAACGAATCCGCATTACTTGGGTTGACGTTGAGGAAGGCCTAAACTTATTTGATTTCGTGGTAACCTAGTAGATGTAAACAGCAGATAAAATTTAGTTTGAAACTACAGAACAAAATGATCGTGACTGGACGCTGTCCTCTTGCCATGAAGCAAAATATTACAAAACATCTGTGTGTGTGTGGCAGTGTATGAGCTTCTGACAATTTTGCTTGCATTGGAGTTGGCACTGCCAGAAAAGGGAATTCTGAAACATGTGTATTTGACGCAATCTCAATTTAAAGTGTTCAAAAACGTGAATTGTTTCATGTCATTGCACAGGCGCTATATAGACAAGGCAGGGATGTTGTTGTTTCATAATAGTACTATGCAACACTAGAAGAGAAATGTAGGCTGTTGCCTGTTCCAAACCACCTCCATTAGAGACCTGCAGGACAGCGTTTGATATTTAATCATCAGCTTTAATGCTGAGTAGCCTACCTGCAGTACAAAGGGGCCTGTCATGACAGCTAAACAGACCCCCTGGATGCGCCCCTGTGATGTAGTCAATGCAGCTCTCGTCTAAAAACCTACTTGTTTCAGGATTTGCATCATTATGCTTATTAACCATGTGCTATTTTTCAGTCACTTTTGTTTTGTTTGGAATGGCTGAAACAAAGTTACATTAAACGATAGGCACATACAGAAACATTTATGAGAAGAGTTTGAAGGATTTCATCCAGAAAGTATTTTGTGAAAGCAATTTTAGACCTTCGACTAAAATTGTTGCTGTGCATGGCATCCTCCCACGGCATGCAGCAATCTAACCTGCAAGGACAAATGGTGTTCATTTTGGTTCAGGTTGTGCTTAGACTGATTTTTATGTCTGATGTATATATTGTGAAATATATACTTGGATGTGGCAGCATTTTATGGGCTCACTGGTTAACGTTTTTTGTTTGGCTGCAATTTTGCTACATGCTGAACTATAAAAATTATGTTCAGGCAAAAATCCATTCTTTTATTTTCACTGACTACTTGCCAGTACTTCAGTTTGTTTTTATTTTTTATTGCATCTAGATAAAATTTGTGCAGTGAAGGCATAATGAATATTTTTGTGTGGAAATGCAAGTCTGCACAAGTGGGTGACTATCAAGATAATGTTTTTGCCATGCCTTAAGCTTTCTTCACAATTTTACTGTGTGGCATTCAAAAGTACATATGTATAAGCAATCGCTCAGATTTCAGCCATGCTTTTGTGCACCACTGTGACAAAAACTTGGGTGAATACTTTAGTTTATTGTTTCAATTCAAGTTGAATGTACACCACAATTTTGTAATGTTTGTAAACCATGCAAGTATACCAACAGTGACATAAATTTCTTTGTGTGGCTAGTTGTAAGTTATCTGGTATGAGCGTTCAGGAAAGAAAGTGATTGTTCCAATATCGTGACATGCTCAGTATACTAGCATAGCCAGTGCAAAGGAAAGGTTATTATCTTACTTGCACCTTTCTTGTTTTTTCAAAGCAACGAGAAAACTGCAAAAATTGCATTAGACACAATGTTCTACTTTACATAAACCACACTACCAATCTGATAATGTAAACAAATTTCCTTGAATTGCAAGGTGCCTGCATTGCTAAATCAGCTTTCCTGATACAAGGTCAGTATAGTAGCACAACTAGAGCTTTCAGATCAGTAGTTGTTACTGCTAATGTTCACACCTTGGTATTGTGCTACTTCTATTAAAGCTGTGCTTTGACCCTCCCAGTAAGAATGAGGCAAATTGAACAGTTTGCATTATTCCCCATTGCTGGACTTTACTTGCTGATAACAATAAGTCAAAAAGCTAAAGCTGTCATAACCAGCATGGCGGGCAAAAAAGTTATATTTCTTGCAAACATGTTGGTTTGTGAACTATTCTCACTTTTTACTGAACTGAATCAAAACAACCTCGGATGTCTGTGATTTTTCCCTCTTCACTGCAAAAGCTGTCTTCACGAACATCAATGGGATTAACCAAAATATGTCACATCATCAATAGCACTAGGATCATTATGAAACGACAAACAGGTGAAAACAGCTAAGAAGACATGCACACAGAATAATGAACACACAGGATAAAGAGCATAAATTCATGAACATAAAAATAAAGCACATGACATTAATGAGCACAGGAATGGGTTTCTGGGTGCTAGATTCATGAAATCCTATATATATCTGAAGTTCAGTTTGCATGCAGAAAGTCTACAAGAGTATGTTGATTTGCTATCACTATAAGTTTCAACCCGAACTTTACCATTTTTGACATGGCTAAGATGGTTGCAGCTCACAGTAACAAAAGACATTAATGCTGCCTTGCAAAACACCTTTTTGCTTCTGCGCTTGTCTTCAACAACCTCTTCTATTTGGCACTTTTGATTTGCTACATTGCAAAACCTCTTCTGTTTGGAAGGTTGCTATGCAATTTAACATAAATTTCCAGACTTAAATTTTTTGAATGACATATCCAAGTCAAATACAGGCATTATAATAGTCAACATGATGAAAGTAAAATTATCAATCTTATCAAAAATACTGGAATAAATATTATCAGAATGCATGTGAAAAGATAAAGTCTGGAAAACTATTTCCTTTTTCCACATTAAATGTACCAAACCATATCAAAAGAAAACATTTTTAATAGTTTGCCAGGCTAAAAAATGATCAGATTTTTTCCATATTTTCAGATTCCATAGTAACCTTGTATTTGGCACCCCTGTTCAACTGCCTCTTCTATTTTTCACTTTTGATGTGCTGCATTGCAAATTCCCTTTCATTTGGTGCTTCTGTTCAACTATCTCTTCTACTTGGCGCATTTGATGTGCTGCATTGCAAAACTTATTCTATTTGGAGTTTGTGTTTAACACACCAGGCTGTCGAGTGAGTTTCAGACCACTCTACACCAGCTGGAGTGGTCATGTGTACTAGAACCCTATGCGGGTTGAAATTTTTTGTCCGCACCCACCCCACACGAGTTTGAGAAATCTTGCCCGCATCCGCCCTATTCTAACCTGCACCCACCCCGCAGACTATCCCAACCCCTGTCTGCCCCGCACTTTTTTGGTCTCAAACCCGCACCTGTCCGAAAACTACTAAAAACTCATAACTAGGGTAAGTTTTTGTTGCAATAAAACTGTGAGAAATATGCCATTATTTTTAAGAAAAGTTGCAGTAAAAAGTTGTAATTATGCACATGTATTTCAAACGACTGTGATTTACTCAAGCGATATTTATTTACATATAATGCTAAAGATTTCCAAATATTATCTGGCGAGAAATGGCGATAATTTGCCAACAGTTTGCATAGCATGCTGTAACTTTGCTCTACACTGCATGAAGTTGCTTGGCAATTTAACAATTTGGCCTCCAGCTGAGGACTGATGTTTGGCTGGGTCATTTCTACAATTGCTTTTTGGACATTATTCAGTTCAAATCGGTTATCAAAGAGAACATAACTATAATGAAATAGTTCTGAAGCATGTTTTTGAAATGACAAGTACATTTTGCACAATAGGCTTACTTGATAGCAGTTGCAGTAAAAAGTAGCATGTAAAAAAAAAAAAAGTTACAATATAAAATTCTTGCAACCAGCCGAAAACATCGTACTGCATAAATTTAGTGTATTTCAAAAGCAGTTGGAAGCTGTAAAAAAGCTACAAAAAGTTGCCCTACTCATAATGCCTGAAGACAAGTCTAACAAGCAGAAAAATCAAGCCAATCATTCTTTTCATGGTCAACCAAAACTTTTCCACAGATCTGATCTTTCGCAGTCAACAGATTTGAGGTGATAAAAAACACGTTTCAGTCGAATTCTGACCAGCTGTGCGTTAAGCAATGTCTCATCCATTTAGAATGGCAGCTAGACTGACTTACTCCTCACCAAGTACAACGGTAGCATTGGAAAATGGTCACTTGCCCACCACACAGTGATCCCAGGTTATTTTCCAAAAACAAGCAAGTAAATTTGAAAAACAAACCAAAAATAGGTAATTTTACCGAAAAACAAACCCAGAATGCGTTGGCTGAAAAATTCACCCAAATAATACTAATGATAATACTAATGAGCATGTTGCTGGAATCATTACATCACACTGACAAGGAATATATATACAAAGGCTGTCAGTGATAGTATTGATGAAGTTACACACAAAAAGTTTACCTTTTGCATTAGGTACCTTAACCACTTCACCTGCCGTGGCGACAATGCTGTGTGAGAACTGCTGAGTCACTGCATCTGAGTCACATAGGGTTTTTTAGGCTTATGCTTTTGGGGTTCAGATTTTTTAGGTCTAGGATTTTATGTTTAGGGTTTCATGGGGTTTTAGGGATAAGGTTTTAACCTAACTAGAAAACCACCTGGTTATATTAGGTACCCCGGGAACATGCAAATATAATTGATTATATTTCTATTCATGAGTTTGCTTGTTTATTTTATCTTGTTTATTTAGTTTTTTTGTGTGTGTTTGTTTTCCGAATAAATGAATGAATAATTAAGGTTTTAGATTTGCGGTTACAATTTTAAGATTAGGGTTACTTATAGTGTTTAGGATTACAGTTTAGAGTTAGGTTACAGTAACCTGAGCATTCATGAGTGTTACCACTGCCATGTTGTGGCTGTGCATGGTATTGGTTGGCAGCAGTGTTGCCAGAAATGGTTGCCACACAACAAAAAGGCAGTGGCTATGAATCCGCCTGGCATGACGCGGTTCAGTTAAAATGCTGACTTTGTCAGTCAAATAGCAGCAACCTCATAACACAGTGGATATGTTTAAGGAAGTGATTACGAATACACCTAGCCTGACGCAATTCAAACAAAAGGGTCAGTTTGTCATTCAAACAGCGTGGGTCAGCTATGGTTAGGGTTATGATTAATTGTAGTTTATCTTTTATGCTTATGTCATTTCTACCAAGCCTACTGCACTCTCGTTGAGCGTTACAGGTGGCGGATTAATAACGTTTCAAATATCAAGGTCCACCGGCAGACTTTGTAGCCACTATCCATAATAATCATCATCTAATGTTTGCTGATGATATATGTGTGTTCAGCCCCAGCCCAGCCCTAGTGGGCTGCAATGTCTTCTGAATATTTTTGGTTACTATGCTGCTGAACACGAAATAACCTTGACCTTTAATTGCATCAAAACAACTGGTGTTCTTTTTTGCCCAAAAAAGCATAAACAACCTGCTCCATCAAATGTTTTTCTAAATGGTGTATGTGTACAATTTTTTGACCAAGTGAAATATCTTGGTGTGTGGACAAATGCATCATTGAACAATGATGAATCCAGAGACAAGTGAAATCACTGTACTGTGCAACAAACAAACTCAGAGGCACTTTTGATCAGTGCTCTCCTGCAGTAAAAAACCCTCTATTTCGTGCCTACTGCATGTCAATGTACACTTGCCAATTGTGGAGCAAATACACGCAGTCTAGTATGAAGCGCTTACGTGCTGCGTATTACGTATAACAATGCCTATTGAATTATGCATTACATACCCAGAAATGTTAGTGTTTACCAACACCAGGTTAGCCATTGTGTCAGGACCTTTGACGCTGTGCTGAGAACTAACTTGTATCGATTTTTTATACGATACACATCTTCGTCTAACTTTTTTATTCGATCGCTTCAAATGTCTGATGCTTTTCACAAATCTGCATATTTCCTCAATTATTCAATGCTCTTGTATGGTGGAGACAAATGCAGTAGTTGTCCGTGAATTGTTTTAGTGTTTGCATCTCATCAGTATTGGTTTTGTGTAGTAAAAGTATGTGGACACTGTGTACACATCAAGCGAAATAAGAAAAAAAAGTTAGAAGTGCTGGGAAAGACTTTTGCGCCTCTCAAGGTTGGACACGTACTAACACTTGTTGTGTGATGCGCTACTGTATGGTTATCTATTTTCTGTGCTCTTGCGAATGACGATATAGCTATGGTGAGGATTGTGTGCAAACGCCGTTTCTGTAATGTGCGCTGATGTATAGCTAACCACTTTTTGTGCTCTTGCGTCTGTGATATGAACCATGAGTCCGCAATAAAATATTATTATATTAATAAAACTGCTAAAATGTGTTGTTACAAAAAACTGCTAGATCCTGCTAAAAGCAAGCCTTGTCACAAGTTCTCAGCTAAAATCTGCTAAAAGTAGAAAAATTATGCCAAAAAAACTGCTATTTTTGAGGAGATTAAAATGAATCAACTAATAAAGCCACATACAGCACGGACATTTCACCAAGGTGAAGCTACCACTACAGCTAATCCAACTCATCGTTGCCAGATGCTTTGGAAGAAATATGCCAAACCAGCAGTGAAATTATGCCAGATTTCCTAAAATTTTGCCAATATTATTTTTAGTAAAACTGAGCTCCCTATATAAGCCTGAAAAGTATAAATCATAGGATAATTGCAATGCTTACCATACATGTTCCCAAAGTTACAACCAACTTATGCACATCCATCATGAATTTGCACGAACAACATATAAGTAATGCACAAAAACAGCATTCCAGATCATTACAGGTGTAACAGCATAACAGATTATTCACAACCACTATGCTTATGTCAAGAACAGTAACATCCAACACATTTCTAACTCTTACTTAGTACATATCGGAAGTATACAAAGTTATCATGGACTGGGGAACAATGAATTTGTTGCAGCAGATAGATTTTGACAACAAATAGAAC
>JGI24022J15233_10009333_pt1 | contig 11040 bp, 12 predicted proteins | sample Ectturendosymbi2_FD_15233 | JGI IMG/M metagenome (IMG submission 15233)
ACACTATATCTGTGAACCTGACTCTTGTGCAGTGTGAGTTTCATACCGGCAAAAGAAACGGTCATTGCAAGAATCAAATCAATTAATCGGAATTAAGGTGCCGACTTCAGGTTTTTCCAGAAATATTTGGTTCGTAATCCCAATTTCCAGGAGGGCAAATGCCCGTTTCCCCCCCTTGCGGACGCCCATGCGATCATTGACTATTTTTTATCAGGTTCCACAAACAAAGTCAGCTCATCTAATGAAACGAAGAAACGTTTTTGATTGATTGTTAGCATAAGTTAATTTTTAACATCGTTAGCGATTAAGTAATGTGCAGGATAAAAGTATCTTTGGCGATGATTTTCAATGAAATTAAGTGTCATGTCAACACCTCTTTAAGTCTGGTGGGGGGATGCATCCCCTGCATCCCCCCTGTGTCCGCACCTGCTGTCTTGTCATAAGCGAAACACGCACTACCTCTAAACCGTAAAAAATTAAGACAAATAGACAATTAGCGATACAAATGTGAGACAGATCCTTGCACAGTCTACGTTAAATTTTATATCGTGTAACTTAATTCTTCGATTATCATGTCGACTGCCAAATTCATCAACGAAATCATCTAGATGTGTTTTCCAGATAGAACTTTTCAATTTAAAGTAGATCAATGTTACCCAATATTTCGCTGTTCATGGAATTTCTGCGAAATGTTTTCACTGATTTCATTTTTGAAAAACTTCTCTCGCATGAAGCGCTGGTGACGGAAAGAGTTACAGTTACCTGCAACAATCAAACGCAGTTTTTTAAGCAGCTATAAAGGAAAAAAATTATTCGAAAGATATAGACAGCTTCGACTCCTTCCGAAGCAAACTCTTTGTCAAAGTTATTTCACGTTTCAAATCATTTTCACTAAACAATGACGATTTTCGAATTCTTCCAAGTGCTTTCCTGATGGAAATGTTTGACCACCGGGGCAATGACCTGAAACACGAGAAAAAGTTGGTGCTGAATCATTACAGAAAATCCGTACAAAACCTTATGAGGTTGCAGGACATGTGTGGATAGGGTTAAAACTATAGTAACGAACCACTTACGTAAGATGTTTCAAAGTCGCATACACAAGGCAGCAGAACGCAAAAAAGCAGACAGGATGAATTCAGATAAATGAACTCTAAACCAATTCTTAATGTTTTCACAAACCTTTTAATACAGGTGAGATCACCAAACGCCTGCTAGGCAACGAAGCAGCTTCTTTCAAACCCTCAGAGAATGAAAATGACCAAGATGAGCATTACCGCCAGCTGGTTGGTGAAACTGATACTACGTGTGACAATCTAACAAAATCCAACGACCAACCTGCAGCTGTATGGAAAGCTGTCAGACGCTATAATCACTTAAGGTTCGAATGTCAGCCTTGCTGACGACATATTTCTTCAAGCTACTGACAATTGTTCAAAATTTAACAATGGCTCTGAACAACGTCCAGTGAGTTCTTCAAATGACCTGCGCGTGAACTCAGTTTCTCTACATGCGCATGGCACTCCAGAGTAGACAACGAAAAACCAAATTCCCGAAATCGTTTTCCCAATTTCTGCTTCAAAAAGCTGAATACAGTCAAATACAAATGCAAAGCAGCTATGTTTCAGTTTTTCTGTTTGGAAGAAGTGCTTTGATTCGATAAAATTAAACTTTGTAACTGTTTTTCTAAAAGCACTTACAGAGAGGTTTCAAAACAACGGTTTTTATTTCTGTGTTATGTCCTTAGTTCAAACAAAAAAGTTTCTCTAATTTTGAAAATGCCATGCGATCGCAGAATATATAGATCACTGTTTTACGGAGGCAAACTTTCTACTGTAGCTTGTGTGAGTTATTTTGTGGAGAAATGAGAGTCCGAAAGCACGACAAAAACTGCGACTTTGAAGCAACATATCATTGGAAATACAACTGGGCACAACTAGCACGTGTGCCTCGTCTCTGAAGCAACCTTACGTCTCTAGAACGTTCGTAAGCAAAGACAGAGTGGCGTAACATGGGGTGTCTGAAGGCTCTGGGACTTGCGCGGACCTTATGGGGAACGACAGGTTGTTTAATATTGATTAATTTGTACGAGGAATTCAGGTTCTCTCTTTTCAGCTATTGTGTTTAGAAGTCCTCGACTCACAGGCTAAAAATCATAGTTGCTGAGACGGAGGTAAAATGTCCGACTCCGACTCCCACTTCGACACCTACCTTCCAAATTTTCGCACTCCGCCCTTTCCAAAATTTCTGACTCCCGACTCCGACTCCTTAACATAATGTGAATGAAGTTTGCCTGTCAATTTATTAATGGAGCATTTACAAATCATAAAACCTATTTATAGTCAAGTCAGTAAAGTCATCACATAAAATTAATTTGTTGCTGTGACTAGCCCCAGGTTTTTCTTGAATTTCTGCTGCACTTTCTTCAGTAGTACTTGATCCTTCTCTTGGTGGTTCATTATTGAGTTTTTTGGCCATTTTCACCATATTGAACGCATTATCTGTGACAATGCATAATACATGATCTTTCTGAAGGCCATAGTCTTGCAACATTTCTTTTTAGAATTGTGTTATGAAGTTGTTGGAATGTTGGAATTGAGTGTCTCTTATAGCAAGGGTCTTGGTGTAATTTTTTCTTCATCTACATACCTTAATTAATTGCAAAGTAAGTGAGATGGTGGCGATGGCGTGTGCATGCATCCATTTTCAAGTAAACAAATTTGTTTCTTAGCCTACACTTCAGCCGTTCCTTTTGACTTTCATATTCGTCAATTAGTAGTTTCTTTATGTTATCTCAGTTAGGAGACACTCCTAGCTTTTGTGCCAATTCGCCAATCAGTACTAATACTTCAGATTGAGAAAAGAATCTCAGAGAAATGCAATTGAAAGCAGGCATGTCAAAAATATTTTTTAGATGCATCTAGCGTCATTGTTATAATCACTTTATCCTGCAAAAAACTTTGCTAGATTTGCTGTAGCAGGCTTCTTTCCAGTACTCAAAGTTTTAGTATTTGATGCTGTTGGTGTTCCAGACGAAGTTGCACCAGCAGTTTCAAAGTCTCAGGATGAAGACGGCCCAAATGTCTTTCTAAGTTAGAACTTAGAAGTTAGTGTGAGAGCATGTGCTTTAGGAGTAGTTCCAACAGAAGCACAAATTTTTTCATAACACTGTCTTTCTTCACCATCTTCGCTTATTATGTATTGGCATACTTAATATTTCAAATCACTGGTTAATGAGTGACAATCGAACCCAGGATTGCGTCAACAGCAGCAAATAAACTTCGCTGAAGAAACTTTCCTGACAAGATTCACTACAAGAGTCATTGTGATTTAAGAAACTCTGCGTTAGTCGCTTTTGAAGTTACGGCAAATTATTTTATTTTCACAATACCGGCTTCAGACACTGATTTTCAAAATGCCGGACTTTTACCAGCCTCTGCTAAATTAGCTGTAAAATACCGGCAAGGCTGGTGAAATACCAGCCATCTGACAACCCTAGACATATGCGGTGGATAACTTTCAACCAGCAATATTTCAAACGATCATTTTACGTAAGTGGTTCGTAACTACGGTTTTAACTCTACTCACACATGTCCGGCAACCTCAAATTTTTGTACGGATTTTCTGTAATGACTCAGAACTTTGCGCATAATTCAGCTCTTTGCCCCGGAAGCCAAATATTTCTGTCAGAAAAACACGAAAGAATTCGCAAATCATATTCATTTAGTGGAAATGATTTAAAATATGAAATAATTTCGGCAAAGAATTTGCTTCGGAAGCCGACGCTGCGTATATTGCTCGAACAAATTTTTATCTTTTATAGCTATTTAAAAAGCTGCGTTTGGTTGTTGCCGTTAGCTGTAACTCTTGCGATCACGCGCTTCATGCGAGAGAAGTTTTTCAAAAAGGAAATTACTGAAAAAAATTCCCAGAAATTCCATGACCAGTGAAAGATTGGGTAACGTTGATCTACTTTCAGTTGAAAGGGTACGAGCCAAAAAATAGATTGAGATGATTTTGTTGATGAATTTGATAGTCGACATGACAATCGAAGGATTAAGTTACATTGAGTTGACAATGACATAAAATTCTAACGTAGCCTGAGCAGGGATCTGTGTGAGAATTATGTTGCTTATTGGCTATTTGCAGTCCCGTCGCCACAGGGGGCTTTGGTGGGCTTAGACACCCAAAACAAAACTTCAAACCTCCCCAAACTGAAATATGAAACACTATAAACACTATATATTAGTGGAAATGTTGTCAAATTTGTATGTTAAAACCCCCCTGCGCGAACGCAAAGTACACCCGCACAAACGTAAAGTCCCCACATTGACGACTTTCTCGCGACGGTTCTGTCTATTTGTCTGAATCTTTTTTGGTTTAGAGATAGTGCATGTTTCGCATATGACAAGACAGTCATAAATCAACGCAGGGCTGAAAAGTCAGCTTTTGAGGATCAGTCAGAGGAAAATTCAGTGTGAATAATAAAATGAAGGACTTTGTTGGGAATATTCTGCACAATAAGTTTTACGCCTGCTGTTACATCTTGCTATCAGGTACACGCCCTAAGCGCCGATGCACACCTATCTGCGGCGCTGCTATGCTACTTGGATGCAACTGGTGCCGAAATCTCATGCTGTTAACTGCATACTGCATTGCACAGTCCTCACTCTTTCCACGCTGCACACTTGTAATAGTAGTTGCATAACATCGTTATAGTAACACCACAATCACACAATGCCCATAAGCTACGGATTAGTCAGTAGTCACCAAACCGTTGGAAGGTGGTTTATTTTTATGTGCTTTTTAATAAGAATATTTTGATGAAACTAGTTGTCTATCAACAGCCTACTTGTCCCTGTATCATGATGGAATTCGCGGTTGAAACAATTTCGATTTCATGTGAATTGTGTTCACTTTCTAAAGCTGCTTTCGTTCATGTGAGGCCGGCACGATTTTGTAGGCTACGGAAAAAGATATTTCGATTTACATGTGCAGTGCTGTGGAAGTTGCATGGTCAGCACAGAATATTCGACATAGCAGTACACGTGTGTGATTGCATCTACAATGGCGTTTAGGTGTCTCTTTAGAATAATAACGCTAGTTCATCTTTTTAATGATATTCACAAGCCTATGTTGGGCTTGATAGTGTTAATCATAGCAACTTAATCTTCAAAACAATGAAAAATCAACATGAAAGGTAGATATGTATGTTGTACCCCCTACTTTTTCCTCTGCTCCGCAGTGACCCCCACTTTTTTCATTCTAGAATCGCCACTGCAAACACTTATTTGCTAACCCAAAAGTGCATTAGTTTGATTTAAATAAAAATGGAAATTTGCCCAACCACAATCAGAATTTTCACTATTTTTTTTAAATTTTGCAGTTAAGGCATAATGTACACTGGTGTCTACGAACACTCATACTTTTCCCAAAATGTTGTAGTTTTTGTGCATGAATTTTGTCACGATTACAATCTGCACTTTTTTTACATAAAATCGAACAGTTTTACTCAGGAAACTTGACGAAAAGCTTTTTTCCGTGGTGTTTCTGCGGGTTCAAGTTGCATCCACTAACAGCTTGTCTCCCAAGAATATTTTCAGATGTAAAAATATTTGACGCTTGTACTGTACATAATGTTGCAGCTACGCAGAAGATATTTCTGCCAAATGATTTTCAGCCTTGTGTTTAGTAATGTTTTATACACACTGAAATCAAAGATGGCGGACTAATGATTCACACCACGATGAATGCTGAAACGATCATCGACAGGATTATTATCCAAGTTGACAACCAACCTGCGAAAAAATGTTCAAGGTCAGGAAACAATTGTCGTAGCGTCGAAGCAGTACGTCAAGGGTCAGGAACCTTTTTGGCTAAGGGAGCCATGAAACCTGCACGTTTTCAGTTATATGTCCAAGAGTCATGTAATGTTTTTCAACTCTTACTGCAACTAACTTACTAACTAACGTACGCATTTTTAAGCAAAACCAACAAATTTAAACGATGATAAATGTCTGGATTTTCTCTATGCTTCTTACTGTTAATGCAACTTCTAGTGCTGCATGGTGTTGTTGATGGCTTTGTAGTCTGGTAGATGGAAAATTACAGAAAAACTTTCATTCGTAACAGTCGTGTTAAGAAAATATCAAGCAAGCCAGATGCCGCCATGAAAAGAGCCACAACTGGCTCGCGAGCCATAGGTTCCCGACGCCTGCACTACTTGGTGCTTGTTTGTGCTCCTTGAACGTTTTCTAATCACATGAAAAGCAAGTCACGAACCAGTTTCATATTGAGACGCTGCTTTTTATTTTGTGCAATCTTTGGATTTCCGAAAACAAATGCTGCACCACACCTTTGTATCTTTCAAAATAAAACGTAAAGAGGAATGCATCAAATTAATGGCGTCATTAAAAATTTGAAAAGTGGTACTCACTTGCACTACCCTGAAGTTTTCAACGAATTTATTATAAAACCTTGGTTATTGGTTCCTTGCTTACCCCTGTATATGGTAAAACAACATATACTATCTTGAAATATAGAGGTATGGATAAAACTCAGTGCAAAAATCATTTTCTCAATTTTTTGTAAATAAATATAAATGTTTGCAACACTCATAAAAAATTCCCAAACAAAAGCAGCAGGTAAAAACTTTAAACGATTTGCCCAAAAGTAGTTACTGTTTATATAGTTCATTAGAACTGACTCACCGCTGATGTGCTTCTCTAGCACACGATCGAAACCCTTGGTTGGGACAATTATTTTTATCCCATACTTGCAAGCAACATCAAAAGACAGATAGAGGATCTACATTTTTCTGTATGTTTCTGTTGTTTTTTTCTTGATGTTGACTCATATTTCAGGGAAGCTCGAAATTTTTGTGGTGAATAGATTATGCCAGTTGCAACCAACATGTTTCTTACCGTTTGCTTGAAAGTCTATTTGGACAATGTTGGTCCTTTCGCAAAACACTTTTTGAAAAATAAAAAGTTAAGCTTACGTTCGCAACAAGGAAACATCGCCAAAACTATTTTAATGTTGTTGAAATGCTCTTCACAAGCATCCAATAACTTTCGTTGATGTCAGCCTTTGAACCGTAGCCGTTTGGCAACAAGCCCAATGAAAGCTCATTTCGTAATCTCAAGACCATTAAAGGCATATTGCCTTGAGATGCGTTTGATACAGTATGTCTCAAACCACAACCAGCTCTAGTGCTATTACTGCTCGAGCGCTCGAGCGTCGTGATGGCTCACTTCAAAATTGCAGGGGATCTTCATTTGTATTTGAAAGCTTGCATGTTTGATATTGCAGTAGCCAACATTTATCTGTGATGTTAAAATGTGATTTCGTTTTTACAGATAAGTTGATTTGATGTTATTGAGAACTTTGAAATGCACAAAAGCCATTACTCCTATATTTTTGGCTTTAGAGTCAAATTTACGGTTCTCACAAAATAGAATATATATCAGGCTATCAATTAAAACCGTATATTGAAAACTGCTACAAACGTTCAACGTGTCAACGTTTCTGAAACTCATGCTGTGTGCGATTTTTGACTGGAGTTGACTGTGTCAGGAGATTCGCAACGTTAGAAACTTCGATTCTATATCGAAAATAGTTTTGGCCAGCATGGTGGTATTTGCACACACATGCGTTTTTAATTTGTGAAACTGCTTGATTGAAACGTCGTTGTAGATCTACATCGCAGTTTGTGTTGCGGGCTTTTAGGTGTATCGAAGGGAGTCAAATTTTTTCTTAGTTTTTACAAAGGTTACTTGAAAAGATTCGGTCGTGGAAGGTTAGATGCACCTGTGATATTTATCAGTTTGTACAGATTTTTCAGGAAGCGTTGCAAATTTGTTGACTTGGACCATCAAGCTGCGTTTCTTGGTATATCATGAAGTACATTTATTTTTGGAAACAGTGAAAAATCAGATTCTGTAATTCTTTTTCCTGAGTGTGGCCAAACAAGGAACAAAGCATTGTCCACTCTGTTGCATAGGGGTGTGGGCAAAAAAAACGTTCACCGTTTTTTGTGCGGGTGTGCTTGGCCGACATGGCAGTACTCACGAAAATAATCACAGTAAACGTCTCTGAGGCGCAGAAGACAATCACAACGAAACAACGACTTTGAAACCGTTTTTTTATTCTTATTTGATATTAAATGTGACTGCACAAAAACGTACACTTAAACAAGGTTAACTACACAAAATGTACACTTAGACTAGGTGTGTCTCAGAAACCACTTCACCGTAATTAAGTGCGATTTTTACGTCACGGCAAATAACATATTGATTTTTACGTAGAAATAAACGCAATTGGTTACTGACCATTGCTTTCCACAGCACCTGTTGTTGAACCAACTGAACTGGTTGCGGATGCGTTGGATAATGTCGGGATTGATGTCGCTTCTGCAATGAACACCGTTATTCACCATCACAATGAAAAACATTTGCTGTACTACTGCACGCCTGACTGATAGAGGCTAGCTTATCACTAGGATAGAAAGAACTGTTATGAAATAAGTGACTGTGCAATCAGCAGTTTGAAAAGATGCAAACAGTTTTGCTGACATAATTAATAGATTTAATTAACCAGTTGAAAGTTTGAATTTGTGATTTGGCTCAAACCGATTGCTCAAATAAGCAAACTCTTAGGACTTGAATATGGTTCAAGTAATGAAACTGGAAGTCTATAACCTTCTTAAAATGCGCGTTTAGAAAATATCTCCAAGGTTTTCTAGAACGCACGCAAACCAAAACGGTGAGTAATGTAATCAATAAAACAAAACATGAGCCGAATTCTTTTGTACTGAAAAGATGCAATAAAGATGTCAAAGTAACTTTTTTGAAACACACCAGACCTGAAAACATTTAAAACCCTTTGAGGCCAAAATTTTGCCGCAAGGCTTTCCCTCTAGCATTTTCAACCACAACGTTCTAGCCGAAGAGCTGTGGAAAGCTAGATAGACAGATAAGACTAGTACGTTCGATTTAAAAAAAAATATAGACAGATAAGACTAGTACGTTCGATTTAAAAAAAACATTGGCAGGTTTTGGAATTGAGGTTGTTTGGCGGTTGACATTATAAGTGGGGATATAGGTTTAGGCTTGTTTTGTCAAGGTTACCTGATCTTGAGCTCCAACACCCAAAGGCCAATTTTTGTTTCTTTTTTTAAACGAAAGTATGCAAATTCCTCATCTCTAGAGCCCCCCATTGGTCTTCTACAGTTTGTGATTAGGAAGTTATGGCTCTAAAACAACAAAGAAAATTAATCTCGTAGTGAATTTCATTTAATTAATTAACGATTTGATTTTTTGTCATTGTCAAATGACTTCGGTCCGCATAAAATAATTGGTAGTCCTAGACCTGAAAGGCTGGGAACTGCTGTTTTAAGCTTTTATTTTAATCAGTAATTATTATGCCTATTATTAATAACCTGTGGCAAAAGTTACTGCCTGCATTTCGTTTTTTTAAAGCGAAATATTTATTGAAATCTTTGTTTGCAAATCTAACGTTTCTCATGAAGGTCACAATAGTTACAATAGTTATGTCCGTATAATCTCTACCTAAAGAAGTGATTGAAGCGGCTTCGTTAAGGACTTGCTTCGCGGAGAGCTCTTGATACCACGCTTTTAGTTCATCCATGTAAAGCTGCAAGCGTTTGCCTCCTAGCATTACCGGAGATGGAAGTCCAGAATTGGTTACAGGTTTAGTTGTCGGTGCTTCAATGTAGGAAGAAATTTCACTGCCGTTAAGGTAAACCTGTGGTAAAAATGAACAGCGTAATAATTTTGCTAATAACGCTTAATACTTTGCATTCCTAAGAAGGCAGGGTGCAGCTTAAAAGTCACCATGTGCATGGAATGCTTGATGCAAAAGCTTGTATTTTTGTCATCGGTGTTTTGTGCATAAAAATCGTAATTTGCGAACCAGTGCACACATTGTGAGGAAAGAAACTGTGGTTGGTAGACTTGACCTTTCAATTGTGTTTCCTTTATAGATATTGATATAGTCGTACAAAACAGATGCCAACTGACCTTTACTCCATTTGCATGAGACCACGTCATTGACAAGTGGCACCAGGTATTTATGCCGATGAGGCTTTGTTTGAATGTTGCATAGTAAAGCTTGTCTGCAAGAGGAAAAATAATTTTGTTTCCAAAAATTCGAAGAGTTTGTTGTTCGAATGACAGAAAACTTGGCGTTTTGTCATTAAATGTATGTGGTTTGGCAGTATTTTCTTTCAGCGTTGCATGTAAAAAAACCTCAATTGATTTTTCTTTCTTTATCAACAATTAGCCCAAAAAAATTTTTTTATAAATCTGAAAAATTATTTCAAAAAAAGCATAATAAACTTCTGAAAACTAAACATTTTTTCGATTTGTTTAGGTAAAACTCCATAAAGCCTTTCGGAATCGACTTCGCTTTTTGATCAGCAATTTCTGCGAAACGGATAAGCCGCTGTTCACGCTGTTCAATTAGTGAAACAGATTTGTAAATTTACAGCACAACTATAGATTCTCACTGTAACAAAATTAGTTATTCCATTACAAATTGAAAAAGTTTTGTCCCTAAAATTGATTTTCTCAATATAACTGTTTCATCAAACATAAAACCTCAGTTAGGAAATTAGAATAAAATGCTTGTTTTCTGAGAATCCTAATATCGCAGCATAAACGAACAAAAACAAGCGAACATTTGGTCTTAGTGAGTTAGTGAGCAAAGCAATGTAAAAATATTTCATCACATACGTGATAATTTTTTAGCATGCCTGATTTACCTGCAAAGGTCATGTATAAATCTATGGATGAGTTCGTAAAATACTTACAAAAATTATTTATCAATCCACTTATTAAAGCTGTTCCAAAACTAAAATTGAAACGTTGAGAACGGAAGGCATGAAGAAAACAACACAAAATGTATGATTTTACCGCTCTAAAATGCAGGGCCGGATTAATGGGGGGGCAATTGCCCCGGGCACCCGCCTCAAGGAGCCCCCGTGATGAAATTTATTTGTTTCGAATAAAATACACGTTT
>JGI24022J15233_10009334_pt1 | contig 11040 bp, 6 predicted proteins | sample Ectturendosymbi2_FD_15233 | JGI IMG/M metagenome (IMG submission 15233)
AAATGTACGTATGCGAAAGTGATTGATTTACGCAATATGGTCCTGTGAAGCATTGGGTTCATTGCAAATCGATATCGCATCCCCCCACCAAATTAGCGTGTGTCCGCTACTGCCTAGATGTTGACTGTACTATCAGTTTCGAGAAAGCTTGCTTGCAACAGTTAACAACATATTAACGCTTGTGAAAAATTGGGTAACACTAAGCCATAAAAAACTTAATCACAAAGAACTTTTCTTTTAAAATGTCCTCAAAAGTTAAGCAGAGCGCTGAACAGAGCAATATCAGCAAAAATTTGAATGAGCAGTTGCTTAATTGCTTTTCAAGGTCTTTTGCAGAAATTGTGTTGCTATGAAAAGCACACACTCCCCAGATGCTCAGTTTTATTGTGCAACAAAGTCCCTACTGATGCAAGTCAGAGCACGAAGACAAACTTGCAGCAGATTGTGATGACAATTAGTGAAACTAACTAATTCTGCGCAGTCTAAGAAGAAAAGGCTGCTCATTACTGTAAAAATATATCACCTAGCGAACTTTCTAATGTGGTGCAAATTTATCGCTTGCATTTACCTGCCTCGTATCTTGTATACTGCACAAAAAACTTTTACGTCAATAAATTGTTTTTACCGCGGAAAGGTAGCAAAGCACTGCTTCCTCGATACGCGTGGGCACCAGCTGGTTTTGTGACAAAACCTTTTGTTTCGTACATGATAACAGAACTTCACTGCAATATCCACACAATAGCAATACCTGAAACATATCTGTGCTTAGAATTTTGGGACTCTGCTTATTGCAAGGAAATAAACTATGGCTGCTATATAGCAAGTGAGCGCGTTTGGCTCAAAGTTGCTAGTATGGAGCCTGAGTCTGAGAGCTGATAGTATGGAGTCTAAGAAGAGGGGTGCAGCTGGCACATGATTTCTTGGATCAATATTAATTTCTCACGCAAGCAACACCAGCATCCATATCGATTCGAGCCAGATGCTCCTTACTCTAGCCATGGTCGTGGGGAGGGGTGAAGGTGGGGCCCTTGCACCTCTGGATTTTGAAATTTGATATTTTCCTATCAACTTATTAACTTTTTAGTAGAAATGTGTTTTTATCTTAGTTACGAGTTGGTAAAATGAACTTTCAACACTGTTAGCTCCCCTGGATCCCTGGGTAAATGCTTTTGACCGTTACCTGGAAAAACCCATTAGCTAAAAGTAGGAGAAATATGTCTTTTTTAGCAAAGCAAACGATTTTTCTCTCTGGAGTCCGAGGTTTAAATGAAGGTCCAAAAACTCAGCCCTTTTTGTTGACTCGTCCAACGTCAGTGCCTAGCACTGGAGAAGAGTAGGAAAGTATCAAGTTCATTTCACATCACCTGACATTTTTTAAACTCTTTCTAACATTTTAGAACGTTTTTAGAGTCTCTTTTGACGATTTTGGTTTCCACAAATGGTTTACTTTGCTTTAACAAAGTTTTCATTAAAAAAATTAACTTTTTTATTTCTGAAGTGCAACTTACGAATACAATCTAAAAGATGAAAAGAAAGAATGAAAAAAACTTTTAGAACAGAATTTATAAAAAGATTTTTTTAACTCTGAATAATGCGTTATAAAATTTTGCGAAAATGTATCCAGTTTAGGTACAAAAATGGCTAATTTTTGTTTTGGTCTAGAGCTTCGCAGTAGTAATTATCTCAGTTTGATTTTGTTGCGAGCGATCGATTCAAGCAAACGTGCCCGAGCACGGTAACTACTGACAGGGCCGACCTTAAGCCGATGCAACCGATGCAGCTGCATTGGGCCCCGCGCCACGGCGTTTGGGTAGATTATTCATTTTGCCAGATACAACTTGCGCTTGAGAATTCGGTAGAAACGCCATATAAATTTCATTGTTAACAAAGAACGCTCTCGTCAGAACTAGCAAATATCCTCTTGAACGTTAGCAAACGTGCTCAATTCTCGTGTTAGTGCTGTACTGCATATTTGCGCTCTACCACGATCGTAACACGGTTGATTGAACACGATGACGTCATAAAACCACTGCTCAGAGGGACCCGCGCCCAGGTCTTGCATTGGGCCCCGCATCTGCTAGGGCCGGCCCTGACTACTGACTTCAACTCGTTAACACAAGAGTTCGCTTTTTGTACAGAAATCGATGTGCTGCGCAACGACCGGTTTTGCAAGCTATTCTCTCTGCTCCGCCCAGATGTTCACAGCTGCTACATTTAGGTTCCGTATCTACTAACACACGCCATGAACTCAAGAGTTTTGGTACAATGTCGCGGTTGACGTAGAGTAAATTTTTCTGTCAAACACTCAGGAAACAGTTTTTATGTTAAAAATCGTCAAACTTAAATCCAACAGCCTTGTTTGCAGGATGACGTGTTCGTGCAGCTCCTCGTACCTAAGACAACCGCACTGAAACTGAAAAATCTTTTAGAGGATCACTGCACTCCCAAAGCTCAACAGGCCTTATGAATTCACAGGACAACACAAAGCATCAGATTGATTTCCAACATCACAAAACATGGATAGTGATGATAATCAATCGGTTGACTCTGCAGTTTCTTAATGAATCTCTTTGATTCAAGAACCATTGTTTATTCAAGAACACCAGTCGAGCTATTTGATACCTTTATGCAGTTTGTATCTGTAGCACAGCTTTGCTTATTAGTCAGGGCCGGCCCTTAGCCGATTGGACCGATTGCTTCCAATCGGGCCCCGCGCCAAAGGGGGCCCCGCGCTACGCCTACTAACATACGCAAACTTACACTTTCTAATGAAGCTGCTTGTGTAGTGCCGGCGCGGGGCCCGCATGCAGTAGTTTTTCAAACGTGAGATCTGATGCCAGCGAAAACCAAAGTGAATTGCGCGGTTTTAACACTCTCATCAGAATTCGTTGTGTGGAATCGCAACAGTGGTCATTGTGTTTCGATAACGTATGGTCTAGTTTTTCAGTAGCAGCTAGTTAAGGCAGAGAAAGCTTGACTTTTGAATCTATTTTGTGTTTCAGTTGNAAGCGTTTCGTACTTGGCAGGTCAAGTTTTAATAGTTGCTGCAACGTACGGTTCGATAGCTGTGGCATAGCCAGCTCAAAATTCGGAGGGGTNCAAAATGTTTGACTTTAGGCGAGCAAAAGTGTTTTTGTTTGGGACGCCATTTCTCAAAGCGCAAAATGACTAGATATGCTAAATAATTTATTCGTTTTCCTTCGTAGAGGTCTGATAAAGCAGCCCCTTTCCCTAATTTGTTTGTTGCCTCAGAATTTACTTGACCATCCCCGTTACCGTGACATCCGGAAAGTTTTTTCTTCTTTCTAACCTAAAAGTAATTAAAACTTATTTGAGATCATCAATCCAACAAAAGCATCTAAATAGTTCGGCAACTACGTCCACTGAATCCGAAAGTCGCAGGTGCTTAAACTTGGACAAAATTCTGAGAATCTTTGTTAATGTTAAAGCACAAAAATGAGTTTATCTTAGCAAATGCAATTTCCGTATCTTAGACTGCAATAGCGGATCCGGAACTCAAATTTCTGGCTCTGGCTCCAGCTCCAAGCATCCAATGTTTTAGCTCGAGATCTGGTTTCAACATCCAAAAACTTACGGCTCCGGCTCCAAAATGATTTGGTCAATTGAAAACTGAAAAACATTTTCTTATTTGTACAATTTATTGTTACACCAGCATAGATGAGGTGTCCTGAAATGATGGAGCATGGGCGTCGGAAAGATTTTTCCAGGGAGGGCATTAGTGGATTTTGCCAAGTGGTGGGCAACCGCATTTTTTCCAGGAGCGAGCCAACAGTGGTGAAACTTACTTTTACCAACTTGAAACTAACAGACAAACATTTTTCTGCTGAAAAGTTAACAGGAAAATATCATCCAAATCCAGGGGACGGCTTGTCATCCTCTTTCTTTTCATGATGTTTTGTAGCTAAGTTGTGATATCGTATCGCTGCCGGCTGATCATATCAAGCATGTTGTTAACTTCGGTTAAAACATGGCCAATTGGCCTGCCTTCCCCCCGGTAAGTACCTGGCCAGAGAGGAGTTATTGAGTGTAGCATCTCATGGATTTATTGGGTGTTATGGAGATGTCCACGGAACGGACATGGAAAGTCTCTGGTGGAGAAGTGAAACTGGGTGGTATGGCTCCAGACACCCCTAAATTTGCATTACCCCTTCCGCCTCGCTCTTTCATATCACTCATAATTTCTACCATTATGACTTGATGACCCTCCTCAAAAATTTCTGCACTTGCCACTGAATGGGGCCCAGCAAAAGTGCTTCCAATCGGACCCCGCACTTGCTAAGGCCGGCCCTGTTATCAGTCATTACGGCACCGTCAAAATGCAACAATTGCGGGTCTTACTGAGTCACGTGACTGGTAACACATCTCGTATCTACGTCACCATAACAGCTTTTACCGTTATCTTCACAAAGCTGAAGTTTGTTTTCGACTTCCATGTCTTGGCCATTATTAGTATTTTAAATGTTAAAAGTAATTTGGCAAAAACTTTGCATCAAATACTAGTATGCACTTAAAATGGTATTTCATAGGAAATAGCCAGTCAGTGATAAAGATGGAATTAAAAATCCAGCTGCATTTCATTTATATCTTAATACCAAGTATCTAAAAGTACTAAATTTCTTGTCAAAGTTCTTGTAGCGTTTTTTAACGTGAATTTGCGATATACTGTATCATTCACCACCTACGTCCTACATCACCACCTCTTCTCTCCACAGTAATTCACCAAAAACCAACTAAGAGTAATTGCACCTAATTACATTTCTTGGTGACTGGGAATGCTTCTAGCAACAACCTATAAAAATTTGTTGTACTTTTGGTAACTACAACTCGTCTTTATCGATGATTGAAACAAAAGACACACAAGCAGGGCCGGTGCTACGAACTGTGGGGCCCAATTAGAATATTGATGGCGGGGACCCCACTCTATACATAAGTAAGATATCATATATGTTTTTATTTTGTGTGGTATGTTCGTCTTTAAAACCAAGAAATAAATACTTGCTATACTCACATTTTGAAAGACTATGAAATCTTTATTAATTATTTTTTTTAAATACCAAGCATAACAATTTCAGTTATAATGCTTATACACACGTCTTTTAGAAAAAGATTTTTAGCAAAGTCTCTGAATATATTTTCAAGGTCAATGCTTCTAACAATGCCATTTTCTATAGACAACATTGCCAAACTGTTTAGTCTCTCTTGGGAAATTTTTGATCTTAAGTATGTTTTGACTAGTTTTAAAATTTTTTTTCACCTGATGCAACTGTTACAGGCGTTGTTAAGTAAATCCTCAAAGCAATAAAAACGTTAAAAAATGCTGTAAATCGATTGTCTACTAGCAGGTATTCAAACAGAGTGTGAGGCATAAAGATACTGGAGGGAAAAAAGTTTTCAAAGCTTCAAGTTTTTCAGCCAATAGTTAGCATCAACGTCATTCGTTCTTTTAGTAACTACGTCTCCATCAAAACTCTGTTTTATTGTGATAACTGTTAAAGTTGATTCAAGTTCTGCTGTATGTTCCCTTATTTTTGTTTTTTCCATACTTTGGAAGTTATTTAGAAATCCAAATAATTTCACATGGCCTCTACGTTGTTCAAATGTACACCATATGGACTGAATTGCTTGGTTTCGCACTAAGTTGGAGCACTGATCAGTTGTTGAATCTACTTGTTGATAATGCACTGGTTGTGTTCTTGCCAAAAAGTTTGCAGTAAAAGCTATAAATTTAATCAGCAGACTGAGAGTACATAATCCAAGCAAGGTCTTTCAACACTTCCACATTTGGAAGCTTCCTCTAACAGTAAAACTCTAAAAAACACAATCTTTTTTCATTTCTTGGAAAGCTGTTCACTGGACTATTTAGAGGATCTTTAATTGTTGAATAATCTCTTACATTTTTATTATATGTGCTTATCAACTAATTGGTTCATCATACATTTGAATTATAACTACACTCGCGGATGATCTGTCACTGTTTGGGTTTAATTTTTTAGGTGATACGTAAGCTTTCTGCTATTTGGCACCATCGTTTGATGCATTGAGATTATCTTCAATTTGGATTGGATTTCGATTTGAAAAACATAAATCCGTTCATCTCTATCAGCATCTATCGGGATAGAAACAAAACAACGCCATGATAAAAACACAACAACGCACATTTTAAGTTGTGGCCTGGTATACTTTTCTTAGAATACAAAAAAGGTTTCAAACCGTAACTCTGCCGCTGCTGGCGCTGGGCCCCTTACGGCACGGGGCCCAATTTGGTGAAATCGGTCAAATAGGCTTAAAACCGGCCCTGCACACAAGGTTCGAAACGCGAAGTGCAATCACACGTGAATGAAAACCTGGCCTGAACCTCTACAATGAGGTAGGTTGGGTAGGTTCTGCGTAGTTTACAATTGTCACAAGAACAAGCATGTAGGACATTGCGAGGAAACAATGTGGTTTGGTTGCTTTGCACTTTACTGCAAAGTAAAGAGGAGAGTCTTGAACTTCTTGAAAAATGCTGCTCTTGGGTCATTGCAAAACCACGATGAGGTGGATATGTTAAAAGTTAAAATTATTAAAGCAAAATATGGTATTTTGCCCTGTCTAGACAATTACTCTGTGGTAGTTTCTTTGAGCGGTGAAACACATTCACATAAGCCCGAAATCAGCCAATTTTCGGAAGCACAACGCGTTTTTTCGAAGAAAAAGGAATGCTTTCTTTCTGTTTCCAGAACTTTTGCGAGTCGTTGAGGTACTTCCCAGTTTGCACTGCCCCAACAGGTTTTTGATGATTCCACTCATAATTTTTGGTTTTGCTATGGAGTTTGACGTCGCCAGAAAGTTTAGCATCATGAGTTCGTAGAGATGTCACCGGGAAAACGCCATCTCCAATTTTATTCGCAGCCGATGCTTTTTCTTTCGAGTGATCTGCACAACAGCACCGATTCTCTCGAGTTACAAAGTTGAAAATATGTTAACCAAAGCTGTCTGATCTTACTACTCTCCCCGATGAAGAGGTGTTTAAGATGTCTATGAATGCATCTTTTGTCAGCTAAAAATATTTTATTTACCAACGATCATATCTTTATGATGTATCAGACATGCACTTTCCTTTTTTCAATCAATCAGCCCATGTGCCTCTAAATCCCGATATTCTAACTTACGTAAAACATACAGCGAAACACGTTTCGGCAAACCACACATGTGATGCAAAACTTTTATTCTAGGTTTTGATGAAAAGTTCTAGACTTTTGATTAAAATTCTACAGCCCTAACCGTAGAATGTACGTTAGCATTACCTCGACCGATAGTTTAATTTCACATCGTCAAACTTCAGAACTACTGTATATTCACACTGTTGGTCTTCACAACCATTTCAGCAATTAGCAAAAAGTTGAAATGTGACAATGGTGCCTTTGCAGCTACTCAAATTTAAAGCAGTAAATCCAAAGTTTTAACGTATTTTTCTTTACGAAAATTTTAGCTTTTTGAAATCAAAGCTCTGCTTGGCACTTAAAAATTAGTTAACAGAAGTTCCATTCAATTGTAACCAGAGGCAAACTTTCAAAAATCGTCTCAAATACAGTTGCAGGTTTTATTGTTCTCGAAAGTTTTGATTAAACCGTGTCTTCCGTCTTGACCTCAAAAATTAACGTAATTTTGTCTTGATCTTATCTTTTATTTCGTCTTGTTATCTATCTTCGCGTGAAATATTACTCAGTCTAAAAACTGTTTCAGGTCAACCAAAATAAATCAAGTTAAAGAGGCTTTTTGTTATGCAAGGCCAATTTTGACCTCATAATTGATTGTTTAAAACAAACCATGTAAAATTGCGTGGGAATGCAGCAAAAACTCTTCTTGAATCCGGTCTCATTTCTTAGAACACTGTTCTTGATCTCATCCTCGGGCTTGCGGCGCCTCTTCTCGGAGTAAGCCTAAAAATCATTTGGTATCATTCCTGGTCCTGACCTTGCAAGCTTTTGCCTGCTTAAGTTTGACTTCGGTTTAACCCCACAAGGACCGCGAAAGTACCAAAAGCCAAACACAAATTGTTTGGCTTTTGACGCAATTTCGGCCATAACAAGTCGACCGATAGCTCTAGAGAGTCAATGAAGACATCATAAGATGCAGAAATCCGTGTTCCTTCTGACAAGCAAAAACTGATACCTTGCCGTATTAAATTTTTGTCTGGCTTCACAATGACGTCACTGATGCTTCATGGTAATGTAACAATGTTAGGAAATTTTTCAATTGCCAAGGTACCTATTTGTGTTTGTTAGAAAGTTCATAAAATTGTGCATCGTATGATGTCTTCAAATGACTCTCTAGCCTAGCGCATTTGCTGGGCGAGTTGTGGCCGAAATCGCCTCAAAGACACAAAAGTCGCTTTCGCAGTTCTGCAAGGATGTGTTTAGTCTTGGTTTTGACCTTGGCTTCCTTATTTTGATCACCTCCACATCGCTACATGTTTGGCGATGGACTCTGTTGACGGGAAAAATGTGTCTGACTCTGTAATATCTTTGAAACGTGTGCGTGGCGCGATGCCTATAGCGCAACGATAAACCGCCGTTGACAACATAAAACAGAAGCGATAATATTTGCGAACAAGGTCACATCAAGAACATCTTTTCAGTTAACTTGCGGTGAGAATAACACAGAAATCTTACCGTTTGCACGCTTACGAGGCATTCCGTCAGAACGGTTTTCCAAAACTGAAAGTCGAGTGTGTATCGGCGAAAGACCGCGGCCAGCAGATGGCTTGTTTTCATCTTGCATGCCTTGGTAATCCACTGATGCTTTGCGATGGTAGTTGGCGTTTGGATCGAGTGACCGTCTAACGTGCACCGGCGGCAGAGCAAGCTTCGCAGCTGGGTTTGGCGGATACGAGTTCCATGTCGTAATCACTTGTGGTTTTACCTGGACGCAAGATCCTCGAAATAATCGCCCGAGAGGTGGTGGATGTTCGAGGAAGGTTTAATTTTGTGGAAAAAGCTGTTTTCACTCAAAATATGGCTGCTGTTTGTTGTTTTCAGCAGTTAATTCGACCATGAGGTAGATTACTGAGAATACAGCGAAAACATACAAAATGATCTTTCTGCAGCAAAATGTTTAAATATGTTTTTTAATCTAACATAATTGTCATGTTTCTTGGTGTCTGTTTCATCGGTATACAATGTCGCTAATAGACGAGTGCCAACTTTACAAATGTGCTCATAAATCCGACACTGCAATGCTATCTGGAGCGTGGGCGCTTCACAATCACATTCAATATGTTTCAGTTTTAGCATGAAAAAATATGTTTTCGTAAGTCCCTAAAGTAAACTTGGGAGGATTCAAAATACTGCTACGCATGCCTTTGTATGTTTTTTGTTCCAAATTTCTACATCAGAGCTGTCTTTGTTTATTTACCCCTTTAAGTTTATCAAATGAGTTGTTCCGAGTACAGTCAAAAACAAAAATTTTAATTGTTTTTGAAAAAGAAATGTAAGAGTTCGCCAAGTTTTCATAGCTTTTGTCATTGCATTTGATTTTTATAGGAAACACCATGTGTTATATATGGAAGAAGTGACACGACGTAAAATTTCCAAAACGTTCATTCATTAATGGTAAACTTTTAGACTATAATAATCGGAATTTGACTATTAAAACTTTAAAACTAGTTGGGAAGTACGTACGTGGAAAATATAATATGGATGTAAGCCCAACATAATGGCCAGTTGACGATGACAAACAACGAAGCTCCACATTCAACTGCATTTGACAAATGTAAATAATATAACTCTGTAAGTTAAGGCATTGAAAGGAATAAGCAATGCAGGAAACGGATAGCGCTTACTTGTCTTGTAAAGAAATGCAGTTCATCTTCATTGTCGTCTGCTTCTTCTACATCTTCCAAATTTGCAATGTCTTTATTGGCTTGTATTGGCGGCAGAGGGTTGTACGGAACAGCGCTGTACAGCTGCGTCGCCAGAAAATCCATCAATGAAATGATAAGTCCAGCAATAAAGCAATGAAACACACTCAACTGATCTACCTGCAATATATTCTGAGCCAGTTTTCCGATGTCTTCTGGATCATAACTTTTTATTCTTCCGTCTCTTTTTCCCTGAAACACAGCAATCAGTAAGCAGTTTCAAGCGAAGCCTAAAAATGATCGAGAAAGAAAATAATTAACAGCTTCTACTTTGATTAACCAAAACCCTAAAAGCATGCACGTTACATAGTATAGAGGCAATGAAGGTCTCGGAGAGTCATGTACTCTGACATACCCTGAGCTTCACCCTTCGTACCAGTCTCAAGCATATCGCCCTTTGTGGAGACGGTTACAAGAATCAGTTTTTAAGGTCTTGGTTTACCACACCGAAACTTGCGACTGTGAGCATTAAGCACCCTATCCGTTAACCAAACGTTCTAACTTTTTTATTTGATCTTTTCGGGAGCTGGGCATCTTGAAAAACATTCAGCTTATTTCAAATTTAAAACTAGCTTGGAAGTACGTACGTGGAAAATATAATATGGATGTAAGCCCAACATAATGGCCAGTTGACAATGACGAACAATGAGCTCCACATTCAACTGCATTTGACAAATGTAAATAATATAACTCTGTATGTTAAGGCATTGAAAGAAATAAGCAATGCTGGAAACGGATAGGTGAGTTTTCGACTGCGCTGCTGCCGAGGTGCGAATTGTCAGAAGTCCAGCCATTGCAGGCCCAGAGCTGTGAATCGATAACCAGACCTTCCGATCTGATTGCCGCTTCACATCCGCTACGCCATGCTCACATCCGCTACACTATGTATTGGATACTGAGCTCCCAGATGACAAAGACATTCAGAGACAACTGCGATATCAATATTGTGCAGCAAAAAAGCTGCGAGCCTCTTTTTCCCGTTGTTCAAATGCATTAAAAAACGTACTTTTTCGTTCATTTTGTACGCCCATGTATGCATCTCAATTATGGTGTAATTTCAGGAAGTCATGCATGCAGAGATTGCGTGTGGCATATAATTTTGGATGCAGAGCTCTATA
>JGI24022J15233_10009341_pt1 | contig 11037 bp, 6 predicted proteins | sample Ectturendosymbi2_FD_15233 | JGI IMG/M metagenome (IMG submission 15233)
GCACTACGAGACTCCGTACTTTCATTCCGGACATCGGCACCCACCCTCCTGGAATGGCCCTGCCAAGAACAGCGTGGGTCCAGTTTAACCGCCTCCGCACCGCTGTCGGACGTTTCCGCTCCTGCTTGTACAAATAGGTATGGCCCCTTTTAGGGCTTGTGAGTGTGGCGCAGAAAAACAAACCTCCGACCATGTTGTCCTCCAATGTCCATCCATCGACTGCACGGCCTGGCGGTACTGGACGATGAGACAAACGATTGGCTGCTCAACACCTGCCCGAGATCTAGTGCGGCCAAGTTGTGGATTGTAACAACTCGCTCAAACGACGAAGAAGAGAAGCATTGAATTATTTTCAAACTAAAAGGTGGGGCGATTGAACATGAAAGCTTGAAGAACACTGGTTTAAATGATTGTGATATTATTTGCGATGCTCAATGAACCCCACAAACAAACGATTACTTTAGAGAAATAATACCAAAAACAAGAAAAACTATTTAAGTTACACAACATTAATCCTCGAAAGTTAAAGTTTGGCAGTTGCTGGGCTTTTTTCCTTGCAACTTATTTGTATTTATAAATGTGTCAGATTTTGTCCGTACGGTCAGTAACGACTCATGCGTATCTTGTTAGTTAACACTGAACAATGTAGTTAACTTCCCACGTTAACCTATAAGAAGTAAACGTTTATATTCACGGCTTTTTGGCTGTCGTCTTGTCCTTTTATGAAATCTTACGTTTTACCAAAGACATCCACCTTCTTTTAGAATAAATCATTTACCATAATACCAACGTTTTGTTCCCTGACCATTATTCGAAGGTCAAGCGACCTGCTCAGTCACTCAATATACTCACAAAATTCACAAACTTGTCATTGTCCCAAATAATAAACTTTTAAGAAACTTTTTGGCAAACATCTTGCTCGCACGCTTCTTTGCGGTGGTATCGCATTGATGGAGACGGAAACAGCTTTGTATTAATCGATAATATAAATTTCCGAAAGGAACACGCTTTTGCCGCTCAATATGCTCAAATTTTGTACTGGGGAGAGTGATGTGAAGTTTGTAGACTGTAGAGCAGAGCTTCGCAACCGGGGGTACATGCACGACTAGTGTTACACTTGTCAAGATGAAGGGGTCCATTTGAAGTTAGCGGCAGAAGGGAAAAATATAGTATATTCTATTTATTTTCAAACAGCTATCATTTACACATATAAAAGTGAACATTATTTTAAAAAATCACTTTATGTTTAGTGTTGAANATACCTTTGATAAGTCACAATAAAATATTTTGTCATGAGAAATTTTAGGTGTACATGCTGTCTCTTAAAATGCTGAAAGGGTACATCANCAGAGAAAGGTTGGAAATCCCTGCTGTAGAGGGAGCAGTCTGAAACGCGAGAGAAATGTCGCGATTCCCATTTTTGNCGAATATTTTTAATTTTTCAAAAGACCTCCCTTCTNAAATACAATNAGAGCAAAAAAATTGTTCACTTACAAAAGGACTTGACGATTAATTTTTCTACTGACGCGAGTCGATTTGAATAATTTCATACAAAATTAACTGGATTCATTTCCTTTTCTCGAAATGAAATGGTCTTTATTTCCTTCCATAAAAGAAACGAATCAAGTTACGTTTTTTATGTTACGGAAGGTGTAGTTGGCCAACATGTTGACGCCAACGGAAAGTTCAACAATTGTGCTGACACACTGCGCACCATGAACACTTGTTTCCAACACAGATATCTGCACCAGGTTCAACGGTTATTCATTGATTTCTGCATAGTTTTAGCTGATTTGGTCCGATCAATGTCGTGCATTCGTGTTAAAAGCACTGTCGACCGATCACCACCTGATGGAAAACACAACTCCATGAAGTCAACTGGAATAAAGCAGATAAAACAATGACAGCGATCAAATGGCCTTATCACGGTACTATTCAGTGTTCCGTGACGTTACTCCCTTGCCAGAAAGTGGGGGATGATATATGTATTCATCCACCGACATTTATGTCATTCCAGTTTCTACCAAATCATAATTTTGTCACAATCCTCAGTTATCCATCTTGTAAGCACTGTGTGTTCCACCTCGCCTGCACATTTATCAATTTCACCATTTAACACCAAAATCATGGTCGACTCGAAGGTAGAGTCTGCAAGTTGAAGATCTTCAGAACCATCACGTCTGCCGCTGCAATTTCACTAAACGTCTACAATCATTCTTTATATCGCAATCAGTAACCACGACATCCTGACTGCAGCCAACAATATGTTTGGAGAACTTAATCACAACTGTTTATTGCGCAACAGAAGTGGCAAAATCTGTTTGTGAAAATCTCCCGAAGCAAAGCGCAAATATATCTTTGGTGTGTCAGTGTGGCGTGTTGTAGTAGTTGTTGTAGCCTACAGCTTTTAATTGACTTTTTGTCTGCCTTACTTTTCCTTCAGCCTTCACTCATTACTCAACTATATTGCTAAGTTTCGCTTAGACACCATTGTAGGCAGCCTGTGCCGTTTTCATTTTCAGGCAGAGTGGAATTATGTGTAATTAAGCTTACTGTTTTTGTAAATAGCTGTATAGATTGGAAAACATGCATATTAGACAGATACATTTTACGAAAATACCAGCTTTCCATTATTGCTAGAAGGTGGTTAAGGAAAGCAGTGCCATGAGAAGGAACTTAAAATACATGCAACGATGCTGTGAGAACTAAAGCACTACCGCAATTTCAAAATACTTTGGCTCTTGTGCTGCGCTTATAATTAGGGCAACCAATTTTTTGACCTTAAAACTTAAAATTTTGACTTTATTATTTATAAATTTTGACTTTATTTTGACCTATAAACTTCCTGCGTTTGGAACTACAAAATAATTTAACCTTGGGTCAGCTGTAGGCGCCTTTTCTTACAAGAACAATTCTGCTTCATCCTCCAGCACATATGACCGGCGAGGATTCACAAAATGTTGATTCCGTTTTATTTTTCATGCGACATCATAGGAGCACACGCTGAATTGCAGTCAGCTTAATTGTCCAGTAGTCGTCGGGTAAACAACATTATTTCGTCAGAAGCGACAATCAACCCATTATTATTACAAAATTGTAATTAAACATGCAAAAGTGCATCAATATCTGTTGTCATAGTTTCAATAAAATATCGAACAGAGAAAAAAACTGCTGCAAGTTTGACCTAAACGATAAATTTTGACTTTTTTTTTACCTAATAACTTGGGCGTTGCTCATGGTATCACAGTGAAACTTGGTTTGTGACGTTTCATGAATTTTAAAGAAGGCAGATAAATTTTGACTTTATTGACTTTTGGTTGCCCTACTTATAATCATTCCCTCATAGACCCGAAATTAAATTTACAGCCCTGTGTGATTTATACGAACTTTGACTGGAGACGATGCTTCTTCCAAACGCAGACAGCAAAGATTGTTCGTAGACAACAACTTTAATGGTCTTGACTCGAACAGGTGAACTTTCGGAAAAAAGAAGGAAGGCTTTCCTCATCGCTCCAGCAACATCCTCTGAGTTCAGTCCAATCCCACCTGGAAAATAAAAGACCTGTGTAATACTCAGGGGGGATAAAGAAATGAAAATTTATTTTGTTCAACAAACCTGCTCCAAGAGTCGGAAGCGCCACTGACGTCACTCCTATAAGTTCTGCGTCATCCAAAGCTTCCTTTATTCTTTCCGCGAGTTTGTCGACAGATCGAGGGGTCTCGACGTGGATCACGTTCTCACAAAAAAGATTCCATCCTTTGGTGACACGAATGTGCTTTGATTGCAGCACAGGGTTGTTGGTGCACTCGAGCTGCATTTCCGAACCAGCGCGACGAAGTATGGCTTTCGATACAGAGCCTGGAATGTTACAACAACTGTTAAGACCTCGTGGTACCACAAAAACTGTGTTCCACTAAACCAGTGGTTCTTAAACCTGGGATAATGATCCACCAAGGGGTTAAATTTACTGACCCATAAACTGCAGATGTATATTTTTATGAATTATTCTAAACTAAGAGTTTGTTAGGTTAATTTCGTATTTTTAAGAAATGAGCACCATTGAGTACACTGGGGGTAAACCTCGGTAGTCTTGCTTAATATAGGAGGAAGATATGTAAAAAAGGTTAACAACCACTGCACCAAACCATTTCCGCAACGAAAATGATCTTAGGATCATGGATATTTCTCACGAGTTTATTGAACACTGTTACACAGAACTGAACGTATAAGTAGGCCGAACATCAATGCTCAAATACCTTGATAACAGAAAAATACATTTAACATTGTCAACTGGAAAATTCCTGTGATCAAAACGTATCTATTTAATTTTTCGCCCTAGGTTCCATCTTTACACGAATTGGATGTTGTTTGCAGCTGAGCAAGCAAGAAAAGATTCCACTACTGGTTACGGGAGAGCAACAAAATTTTTACGAAGGCCAACTTTGTTGTGATAATACTTGCAAAGCAGCCGAGACCGTTGGCATGGCGTGTCTCCGCTCGGTTATGATTAGACAACGAAACAACTTCACAGAAATTATGCAAACGCCTGCACATTAATAACTTTTTTCTTAGTTTACCCCAATCCAAATTAAAATCGCTTCCACAACCATTTATAATGGCTTCCGACTTGTCGATAGTGATGTCCCCTTGAGTCACTTCAACCGTAACAGAACCGTATTTACATTCAAAAGTTTCTTGAGCTGAAGCAGTTGTTTTGTTGTTAGTTCTGCGAAGGAATTCGATCAGAAAAAGCACATGCAGGAACCTTAATGTAATGTAATAGTCGTTAAGGAAGCAAGAAATATGAGCTCACTATGTGCGTGCAGGCTCAAACAAATACCAAAAATTGTTGGTCATTGAAGGCATGATGCAGCTATGCGTGGAGTCAGTATATGAAAAGGAAAATTGCGAAAAGCCATTAAACACAGGAAAAACAATCGCGGTCACCAAGCAAACGACCGGAACTTCCAGGAGCAAGCATCTGCTGCTATCTTCTGAGAAACGATTTTGTTGCAATAAAACACTCGTACGATTTCGCATGAGAATCGCACAAGAATGCAAAGCTAATAGAGTATTTTGTATGGGTTCAGTTGGTCTAATTATCACAAGCATTAAAAGTTGTTAACTATAGCAGAAAAGGCAGGCAGTCAAAGTTATGATTGAAAAGGAATGGAAGTCGGTAAATTAAAAGAAGAAAATTAAAAAACGACGCTGAACCAAACGAACCAAGACAAGTTAGCCAAACATGAAGCATTCGATAGTTATTTTTTACTCTAATCAACGCAAACCATCACTGCAATCAGAACCACAGCGCAACAATCCAATGTTTTTTGGTTTCTTTTAATTACTGACGTAAAATGGTTGGGGTAGAAATGATGTCTATTTCCACGGTAAAATCACAAAAATGTATGTTGCGTTGCTTGGGCTTCTGCAAATGCGTTTCTATTGAACTCTGCACCGGAAAAATATCAAAGACTGTTTACTATTTTTTCTACTTTTAAATTACCGAGGGAAGCGGTTGGGCGGTAAGGTTCACTGGTGCCACGCCTAGTGATTTTTGGGCTAACCTATAGCGATCTAGTGATTTTTCAATATAATCCAGTGATTTTTTTAAAGGTATGTTTTCAGAAAATCAGATGCTTTTTTGTAACTTTTGAGCCCGTTTTTTTTCAGAAAAGTAATTGATCACGTGAATGGTTGAGTGAAGATTTGAACCAACAGAAGAACCAAGAGAAACAAGTTTTTCTAATCCTAGTTTCTTATCACTTTAATTGCTGCAATGTACTGTTAATTGCTGCAATGTTGCCTATGACGTTACATTCATTCCTTTGCAGCACCAGTGCAGTAACAATATACTGATTGCATATTGGGTTGATGGACCTAATCTAAAATAATTCGTTATCGTTGTCGCTTTAAGCTCTTGAAAGAAACCTGACAGTTGCCGACCGAAGATTTTCTCCGCTTGGGCATGATGTATTTTAACAAGTTTGCAGACTGTGCAATTGTTTATGGGCAATATAGAACACAAAAAAATGATTTCAAGCAAAACTTCAACGTAGAAATTTCAAATCTAATAATTTTTATCAAATCTAGTGAATTTTTTTGTGGATCTAGTGATTTTTCCAAAAAAGGCAGTGGCCGCGCTAGTGCAGTTGGTTGGGCACACGCCACCAAAGTTGGTAGGCCGACACTCCAGAAAGGAGTAGAAAAGCGAGCATAGCAAAACTGAAACTACTAATATAAGTGGTATTAACTGAAACACAAAAGAATTTAAAGCTTGAAAATTTGCAAACAAACCTTAACTGAATGAGTTCAACGCATAGAGACAGAAAAGAAAAAATGAAAGAAGCTTAATGCGATAAAATTGAATAAAAACATAACAATAATGTCCCACAATGTTTCTACCTCCCCAAAAAACAATTTTACTCTACGAAGGATTCCAAGGGCTTAAAAAAGTTGAGCAGCATACTCGCATCAGTCTCATTTGTTGGAAGTTTTGCATTGGCAGTTTTCAAATACAGCATTGAGGGTTGAGGCGTAAATAGAAGTGCAGCCGGTTTGATTGACCATGCAGTTCAAGCAAAGTAGCATTTCAAATCAAACTGAAAAACATTTGTTTGACGTTTGCTAAATTGTCACCATTGCGATTATTTGCTTGGAGTGGAAAATACGTGTAGTATGTGTATCTTTCACATACGACAGTCTTCTTTGGGAAACAGGTTGGCACTGTTTTGTATGTAACCAACAAGCCTTTATGCTGTATTTTCTATTTTACGGAAGTAGCGGTTCATGTGACAACATCATGCCTCTCACTACAACAGGGACTTACCGACTGGATTCCGCATCTTTGCTCCCTGAACTTTCATTTTCGACATGGGACGAGTCATTCTAAAAAAATCATTTTAACAAAAAATAGGCGTCAACAGCGAAAAAATACTTCAATCTCAGTCACGCTATTCACGCGTGACTGCCAAGTACTTTCGTTGTCACCATCAAGAGAAATCTTATTAGCATGCATTTCTTGTTATTACCTGTCACTCAACATTCTACGCATGCGCTTTAGGTCAGTGGCGTAGCCAGCCCAAAATTTTTGACTTTAGGCGAGCAAACAATATTTTGTTTCGGATACCGCCTCTCACAGCACGAAATGTCTAGATATGCTAAAGATTTAGGGGGGTCATGGCCCCCTGGCTACGTCTATGCTTTAGGTGTCGCTGAAGCATACTGGGACGATGCATGGATTTCATAACACAGAGAAAAGAAGACCTTTCGCTGCTTGCGTTAATTAAAATATTCGGAATTACTCTTGGCGTAGACCCGTCTTTGACAAAGGTTTTGTTTGATTTTTGTCAGTTCACTGAGTGTAGTTCCCCCGATATCTAGAAAAGCACAATTTAAGGTAGAAGATATAGCGAGAAGATCTCTGAAAAATCGCGTTCTGATATACATCTGCCGCAGCCATGATAGGCAACCTTGGGTTAGATTCTTCTCCTCAGAGCAAAAGCCACAAAACAGCTTAGCAAAATCTATTACAAGTATTCTGGGAGTATTGCATGAGCTTGAGATTTCTGACCAGGACATCGTTAGTGGACAACTTGCTTTCTTATATTGTTGAATTAACCATTGACGAAACACGGAAAACATAATTGCAGACAAAGTCACCTCAGAGAGGAACATCCAAAGTTACACAGAGAAGTGAAAGCTAGCAACGAAGTGAAAAAGGAACACTGTACTGAGCGTTGACTACGTGAAAGGCTGGTGCATAACTGCCGTCAGAGAAAAAAAACGAACGAAAAGAATTGAGTTGAACAGTTTTTTGTTGTTTTTAAAGGTTTTACCTAGGTGACCGCTAAGACTATTTAGGAGACCGCACCTATTTCATTTTAAATACCGAGGTGGTCATGGTCGTACAGCTAGGTTTCAGTATATTTTTGTGGTGGTCATAAAGCAGCTATGTCCAACCCGCGGCCCAGTCGAAGGTTTTGTGCGGCCCAGTTTAGGTTTTCACTGTAATAGGAGTAACTACATCCTGACAACCTGTCCTTATTTTGATAATCTTTAATTTGACATTTTGATGTAGGTTGTCCTCAGAGCCATTTTATCATGTCTGTTACCATTGCAGTTATGATTCGAACGCTTTCAGTACATTAGCTTAAGCGACGTTTAGTTTGCTAAGGTCAAAGTAAGCCATTCAATGTGAGGCCCTCATCAATATGTCATAAAATGTGCGGACCTGGTTGAGATAGTGATATGATTTTTGGCCCTGTAAGCCATTTGGGTTGGACATAGCTGTCATAAAGCTACGATCTACTGCGTTTTGAGAGGCCGTTTGACGGTCTCTCAAAACGCATTAAAAACACGGGAGTTGGACACGTCCTGCACAAAATAGTCATCGAACTTCTGCAGCACATACAGAGTGAACAAATCAATGGGCGAAAACATTCAATCATCCACTACCAAAAAAGCAGGCGTTAACGAGTACATCGCTCGTAATTTGCAGATACGAAAACGTGTTTGTAAAGAAACACTGAATATTTTCTAAGGGGTGGAAGGCAAAAACCTTATAACGCCGTTGCTACCGAATGTTAAACGGACGTTCGATACCCAGACACTTGTGATTTACGTAGCATATATATAAATGTCATGTTTCTGAGGTCCTGAGAACTAAAAACACGTCCCGTAGATCGAACATGATGAGATGACATGGAAATTTAGAAATCCTGAAATATGCACTTTACCTTTAGGTGCAGTACAACAGTTTCATACTTCATTTGGCCCTAATTGCAGCTCAGTTCAAACACAATTTGTCCAATTAATGCACAGAAACCGGGCGAAGGAATACAACTTTGACGATACATTTGCGGCAACGCTCGTAAAAAACATTTGTGATGTACTTTGGCGCTGAACTCCAACAGCTTGTTTCTGAAAAATAAGCTTAAAATAAATTGATTAAAAACGCTCACACCTGCAGGAGACACAAGGTCCGCATCAAGCATTGTGGTGATTGTGTCAGCAGACAAAACCAGCATTCACCTGCGCAGTATACACGACGCAATGTTGTCGCAATTCGAAGTCCTTGATGAAGTCTTTCCACTCATTTTCACTCACATACTCCGAGATACCTGGTTTCGCAAATTCCACTTTCTCGTGTGTGAATCGCGCAGATTCAGTGAACGTTTTTGCTGATAAGAGTAAAAATTATCGAAGATTTTGCAATAGGTTTATTTTCTATCTCACAAGTAAAAATAATTTGCCAGTAGGCCATCAAATGGCCTCATAAGTAGGCATATTTGTGAAGTTGGATGCCATGGTGATGCTGCCCAGTTTAAATTTGAATACACACATATGTCGTAGAAACCTCTTTAAATTTTGAGAGCAGCCATGGTTTCACACTGAAACACGCCGGCCAGATAGGCAGGTACTAACGTCTTATAGAAGTATTACAGTTGGCATACGCAATTATCTTATCTTGTCAAAATGCGGTAGCAGTGCGTGATGGGCATGTTTCCACACAAAACCAAGTTGTTCTTACAATTTAAGACCTGGCTGTGGCTGATTTGTTTAGGGAGCACTGCTGATGAATGTCAAGTACTTGGTCACAGCAGCTTCCAACACACCAGTCAAGTAGTTCAAAACTTTGTGTAGAAAATATTAAAAAGTGATCTGACTCGATTTTTACACGTGAAAAACGAGGAAAGTATCTCAAATTTATTCACCAAAACGTTAACGTCGACAAATCCAAGTAATTTTTTTCAGCAAAACTACACAAGCTGAAGTGACCTGAAGTGGAGATATCCACACAATATATTCACCGCATCAAGTACAAACGGAAATTTCGGTTTATTGAAGTAAACCCTTAACATTATGAGGTAAGTGGCCAGTCCAGGAGTATACGTGGTTAGGGTTCCGACGCAATTTTGAATAAATTTCCAGACTTTACTTTTGCGAATGACATACCCAGGCCGAATACAGGCACTATAATAGTTGAAAGTCAAATTTATCAATCTTATCAAAAATATCAGAATAAAATATTATCTGAATGCATGCCAAAAGATCAAGTCTGGAAAACTATTTCCTTTTTCCATACTAACAGACTAAAAATAATTTTTCAAGACTTTTCCAGGCTGGAGGATGACAAAACTTTTTCCATACTTTTCAAGACTCTGTGTAGGAACCCTGGGCAATAACACCCCAGTGGCGTTGCGTGCTACTTTCAGTATTTCCATTACACCATGAAAACCGGTAACCTTGTTCGCTTGTTCCATCCCTGACAAATTTCTCGACGCATTTTTGCAAACGTAACAGTGAGCAATTGGAACGTTTCGGAAGAAAGTATAGCAAAGCATGCTAAACGCATTACATGACATTTAAACGTATTCGTGTGTATTTTGCTTCAAGATAAATTTTCCATAAACTACCTAACAAAATCAAATCTCACCTTTTTCCACAGCTATTTTCGGGCCAGTAATTTGTAAGTTTTCACCAGTCGACCATAGCTTGACAACCTTGGTTAGTTCGCTTGGAATAGACAAGTAGCTGGCAATGAAGCGAGCTTTTTCTCTTTGGAAAGTGAGCGTAGAAGATGTGAACTTGTAATTATTAACAATCGACTCCACCCGTTGGTAAATGTCCGCTACAGACTCTCTGCTCATTCCTGCCACAATGGCCGATCCACTCTGCTTGAGCAAATATTTAATATTAGCCTACAATCCGTTCGATTTCATAACGAATGTGTAAATTGCAACATCGAGACTCGCCTGCTTCACAAACCGTTCCGATTTGTGCAAAGCATAACAAATAGCAAACTACCTTTATTTAGGTTCAGACTTCAGTAAATTTAGTACTAAGCGGTTCAGTCACAAGAGGTTGGATGAAATCGACGAAGTAGAGTACATCGACAGCCATATAATAATGCGAGTAGCCATGACCTTATACCCAGAGGTGAAAGTAAGCCGGAACGCCGTTCCGGTAAAAGAATTATTGCCGGTACGGCGTTCCGGTTAGAATTTCTAGTAGGTTGGTATTATGACGTTGAC
>JGI24022J15233_10009344_pt1 | contig 11036 bp, 12 predicted proteins | sample Ectturendosymbi2_FD_15233 | JGI IMG/M metagenome (IMG submission 15233)
GAGAGGCGTTCTGAAAGTCTCTTTTCTACTGATTGCAGTAGCTTGTACAGGTCCGATAATTGCAGAGCGTCGTTTCTCTCGGGCGCCTGACCAGTCTTGTGCTTTCTTAGAGCAATTGCACTGTTCTTTTCCATACTTGTTGTACTTTTTATCTGTTTGAATCACTGACAGTTAATATTCGTATGCACAAGACTCAAAATACAACTCCGTGAGTATCAGAGGCAAATCCAACAAAATTTAACAAAACTTCAAAGATACCGTTTCCCAAGTTCCTGAACAGCAGCTGTCTAAAAACACGTCCGTGCAGCTCGACGGTCAGTGACTGATTGGAAGTGTATGAGAAATGTATTTGGAAAGCATACAAAGCTGGTAAAGCATTGCAATCATGTACTGAAGAATCCGATAGTGACACCAATGACTATGACTACAGCACACCACTCTCTGCAGTCCGAGAAAACAGTATCAAGTCAAGACTTCCCTCGGAAACAAAGCACACCAAAACCAAAAGGTGAAACGTTATCTAATGCTACAGTTGTTTTCCAGAAAATTCGAAATCTAACATATCCTATTCCAACACGCTAATTTCAACGCATAAATAGGATTGGAATTATACATCTTTCGTTCAAATTTTATGACATTGATTGGTCACATATTCTCTTCTGAAATTTTCCTCCACTGCACACAAGGATGAATTGCAGACTTAGTGCAGACAGGCAGACATTGCTTTTGACGACAACATGCGCTTGCTGGTGATGCGCGGCGCAGTCTCTTTGATTGAATAGCCGTTTGCTCTTGATGCGCTGGGCTCTAAATCAACCCCTATAACAATGAGTCAGACTGAAAGAGCGCACTCAATGTCTGACGCGATCTACTGCTGAGCTGAAACCAAGGCATTCTAGTCTAGAGAACACTTGTTCGGTGCCAGTGGGAGTTGAGTTTCCCGAAAATATTGACTATAGTGTCGTTAACATCATCCAGATGCTAAGAGGGCTTCCTTCCCTGGGAGGCCTTGTTGAAACGCGGCCTGCAGAAGAAAGCCTTCGACCTGCGGGCCGCGTTTCGCGCTTTCCAATAGAACGCCTTGACGCATGCAGAACAAAGGAGGGAAAATTCGAATTTTTTTGCACTGTTGCGATCGGGGAGCGTGAACGGCAAGCGCGCAAAGCTTCACACGGTGGTACCAGGCAACACTACAGTTAAGTCGACGAGATAACTCTTGTCTTCACCATTAGACAATATGATCAACTGTTCACCAGATTCACAAGCATTACAGAGGTCAATGATCCGGTTCGCTGCAATGCTTGTTCGTACCGCACGCACATCCGGGTGTTATTCTTCGAGCACATCCCTTCGTGGTGAATGGCACATCTAACGCAACGACTACCGAAAGATTGCAACTAGGGTTCGATTATCCGAATAACGATAAACCGACTAAATGATAAGAGTTTTTTGCTATCCGATATCCAGGTATAATTCTGTCGGTTAACAGGATAAAAATGTAACGCTTTACGCTTTTTTAGTAAGTTTGGACATTTGTTTCCAGATACCGCCACTTTAGTTTTACTGAAACCCATAATTATAATTTTTACAAACAAGTTCTTTCGCATTGTAAGGTAAAGTCAGCATTGTTGTTTATGAGAAATGCGTTACTAAAAGTTAATGATGCATGATTTTCTATATGAAAGCTTATACAGTGCATGCGTGTATACTATTCACAATAAAGCTGTGTATAAATATTTCGCAATCAACTCATCACGCAAATCTTGTGCAATCAATTGTCTAACGATTACCGTTTTGATCAAGTTAACCGGTTAGGTAAAGTACGAATATAAGGATATATCCATTAGTGATATCTGAACTAAACCTAGCTGCAACAGAGCGTTTCGAGATGCTTCGTTACTATGGGGCGCCGTTTGTAAAAATATTATATCTAACAGATCTAGCACAAAAAGTGCTATCTCTGCGCATATATAGCTATCTCTGCACAGATTTAATTATCTCTGCGGAAGACTCTTCGAACAACCATCAGAAGCTTCATGAAAATGTTCATGAAACGAGAGCTAGCTGTGCAATTCTCTTGGTCGGGATTAGGAGACAAAAGAGCGTCAAACACCAGTTTGCTTCCGTCACCATAACATCCGTGCTGTTTTAGACAGTAAGTAGTGATATCGTGTTTTTTTCACTGTGGGAAGATTAAACAAGTGAAACGTTTAAATTGGCCTTAGCTTTATTCTGTTGCAATGACCCTTCAGTTGTCATTACTCACAAGTCCATCATTGAATCACTGTAATTGTTGCTACACTTTTGTCATTTTCAACTTTAAGTTGCAATGTCTATAAAAGCGATACACCACCTGTTTAGAGCAGCTGAGGATGCACTCTCTGTTTTTAGAGTGGTGTTGTTCTAGCATTATTATGCACGTATGCAGCAGTGGCGAATACAGGGGTAAAATCTGGGGCAACTGGCCATCGTTTTTGAGTACTGCTAGCATCTTCTCAACAGGGTCTAAAGCTAAAGCAGTTCTGCATGAACTTTATCGCTCGGTGGTCACAAAACGGGAGTTTTCAAGCACTGCAAAAGGTGTCAGCAACACAGCGTATTGCTTGTTAATGTGTTGAGCCCAATCCTTTTTTTGGTTGCTAACTTCAAACTGCTTACCGGTTTATTTCTTTTCCAGAAGTTCTACAGTATACATCCTACCGGGAAAGTAGCATGAGTAAAAGCAAGAAGAGATAGAAAAGGTTCTAGCTGTTGCGTCCAATTGGAACGGCGGGCGTCAAAGGCGTCAAAAAGCATTAGCAGCCTTCAGTTCATTCAATCGCGACTCTGACGCGGAGCGCTGCTCCTCCGACTCGTTCGAAAACAACTGATAGCATTATAGGTTTGTAGGACGCAAATTCAGTTACACTTGCGATTATCCGAAAAGACATACTCTTTTCAGCCTGAGTGACGCACTGCCTACTGACTGTTTTTTTCTTAGTTTCAATGGCCTGTTTTGAGAAGATTTTTCTAATTTCCATGGACTGTTCACAGACTAATTCCAGGGCCGGATTTAGATGGCTCTAGGCCAGAGGTTTCCAACCTGGGGTACATTTGCCTATCGGAAGGGGTGCATTTAAGGTTAACAATAGAAGATAAATATATATTTGCATACCTTTTATTTCCAAATATTTATACATATATCAGTGAATATTACTTTCAAAAACGATTATATGGTAATTGTTAAATATATCTATGCTTAATCATGATGAATATATTTTGTCATAGAAATTTTAGGGGTACATGTTCATCTGTCAAAATGCTGAAGGGGTACATGCTCATCAGTCGGAATGCTAAAGGGGTACAAGGTCAGAGAAAGGTTGGGAACCCCTGCTCTAGGCTAAATTTAATTAATAATTAAGACATAAATTTATGACGAATAGCGTTTGTCACATGCCAAAGGTCTGGGCAAGTAGTTTGTTGTGCTTGTATCTATTCCCACGATCCTCAATACTAGAAATGGGTTGGGGGACGTTCAGTTAAGTTATCGCCCCGGGAATCGTCAGACTTCTGTACGCCCCTGCTTGCCAATAACAAATAATTGCGTTCATTGATTAGATGTTCGCCATCGTCTTTCACCAATCATTTTAACACAGTGATAATGTTTGTTTACATTGATCAATTCTCTTGCCACTTTATTTTTGATTTATTGCAATTCTACTGACCATTGGTTGCTTTTTTATGACACTTTTTTGTATTGTTTCCGTCTTTTTAGCTGAATCGTATGAAACAACCAATCGATTTTACCAAACCCTCAATATTGAACACTCAGACCTATCTTACTGGTACAGCAAACTTTTTAAATGTAACTCCTACCATTGACACCGCCAGCATAAATAGTTTGCTTGCATGACTGCCTGGGTTTATTTTTTCAGTCATTTGTCGGTCATCAACCGAATTCTTTTTAAATGACCGAAATAAATGAAGTCAATTCGGCGATACGTGAAAAGGCAGACTAATGAAAGCTATTACGGCTAGTTTTAATACTGTTATGGGACAAATGACCGAAATGTCTCAGTGAAAAAATAAACCCAGTTGACTGCTGCGTGCATCCGAAGTGCGGTGCTATTTTTTCATTTCTGTGATGGTGCGATCCTTGGTGTACGCGATAACAGTTGTACTTTGATCTTTGCAAAATACATCAAACATAGGGGCAACCTTCCAGCAAGTGATTTGGCCCCGTGCCATGTACTGTTTTCATTATGTAGTGTTTCCTTCATGTAACTGATATACATACAGTGAGATTGTGTCATGCTTCAGTGCCGTCTTACCAAGTGCATAGTGTCCAATAATTTTTTCTTTTAGAGTTCACAAGTGTTGCATTAAATTTACCGTCCATCTGTATTCTATTGATGACTGCTTTTTTATACCTTGAAAAGTGTTCTGTTTTCCTTGCTGTGTCAAGTGGATTATTGCCAGTAAACAATCATCCGGTGATATTGTCATCCATTGCTGAAATGTCTTCTGTTTGTATGGGCTTCATATTTCATCTTAAGTTGTGTGGTACAATTTTGTAAACTCCTGCTAGTCACATATACCTCCGATTGAAATGTTGTTTTATGTATGTAATATGTTAATTCAAGGGCTTCATCTATTTGACTATGTTTTCTGTAGTGTCATTGCCTGTTTTGCGCTCATTTCATGTTCAACATGTCTTAAACGTATTGTTGTGCTGCGAATTTGCAAGGTGCATGCATGTCAGTGTCCTGCGGCAATTAATGTGTCAGGATTGCGAGGTGCAAGGCAAAGGTGCGGAAGTCCAAGTGTGCCAAATGGCTGCCACACTCAGGCCGATAGGTTCAGAAGTCTGGTTGCTGTCAGGTCAGTGTCCGGTCAACACACGTCAAGATTCGAAACACGTAGGGTTAACGCACGTGTCCGTGATATTGTCTAATGTCTGCCACATAAGGACCGATGGTAAATTTCAGTTCGAGTTCCAAGTATTCAACGAATGTTATCCCTGGCAGGAGTTGGGGTGGTGGACGTGCGGTCTGGACAAAAATTCGAATGCGGTCCTCGTGCGATTGATCTTAAAACGAGCGCGAGCCGGACAAAAATTTCCACTTGGGTATGTACTGCGAGCTAAAGCCTTTTGATATCGTGAGCCTCTCATCAAATAAGTTCGCATGTTCCAAGGAAGACATTACGTTAATCATGGTTTTGCAAGGAGAGAGAATCGTGGTATCAAATACTTTTCAAAAAATCGACTTGAAAATTAGGCTACAAGCTGCTAACATGTTCCTGGCCATGCTGCGAGAGTTTTGAGAAACGAGTCATCAGCCTGGGTCCACCCGCTTTGCAAAACACACAAATTCGAAGTAGAAGATTTGTGATCAGTGCCTTTAGATTTAGAAAACCTCTTTCGTTATTGTCCTGGTTGCTTGAATTCTGCTAAATTACAATCATCTGTAATCGTTTGCGACCAAAACAGTTTTTGCAATTTTTTCATTTTGTACTAGATTAGTTATGTCCAACTCGCGCCCCGCGGACCACATACGGTCCAGTTTTTGTGCGGCACAGATAAAGGTTTCGTTGTTGTGTATACACAATATTAATGACAACCTGTCCTTATTTTGATCATCTTTCAATTTGACGTTTTGGATGCAGTGCTCCTCAGTGACACTCTGTCACGTCTGGATGGCGCACAGGCAGATTTCCATGTATACATTGAGGTGCAAAACGCATTTCTAGTTTTCTGATTTCTACCCCTTTTGCTCCATATGCACTGAACTAAATTCTATTTTGTAGTTCCACTGGCACTTTAAACTCGCCTTTTACACCACGGTTATGGAGTGATTAGAGGTGCAAAAAAGTCGTTATCATTGCTGATAGGATTCGAACGCTTTCAGTAGCGAGAGCTAAATTTTGGTTTGCTGGGGACAAGGCAAGTCATCAATGTATTGCCTTCATTAAGTAATGACTTCACGTTTGGTCAGGCAATGGATTTCGGTTAGACATAGCTGCACTACATAATTGTTTTTGAAATGATTGATTTCAATCATACGCTTCACTTCCCTTTCTTTAGGGAGTGTTGTTGATGAAAACAAGACGCTAATTTTAGAAATTAGTGTTTGCATTCTTTGTGTGTGTGTCTGTGCGTGTGAGGAACTTCTATCAAAATGTGAAGTTAAATACATTTTGATCAATCAGTATGTACGCGTAATTTATTATCAGCGCTTCTCTGAGGTTTATTCAAACTTGATGTCATACGAATTGACCAGTTTCGCACAAAAGAATGGAACAGAAACAGCAGTTGCACGTGTCAACCAAAATCGAGATTTTCATCATGAAACACTTGCTGATTGCGTAATTTTCGTAAGAATTTCCGTTTCGGTTACAGTTTGCAGAACTTTGTTTACGCCCGAGTTAACAGCAAACTAACAGCAAATTGACAAAAACGAAGCTGGTTTTACAAAACGTCGACCGGCACAAAAGGTATGACAATTGGCTTGAACATTTCTTCATCGGAGTCATTGTCTTTATGAGGCAAAAACGTGTGTGGGCAGCATACGTCAAAGTTCAAACAGGGCAGCAAATTTTAAATGCCAAAAGCCGTTCAGTGTACAAGCGACGTCTTCAAAGCAATCAAGAGACTATGAAAAATTTGATCACGCGCTTAAATCTGTAGAGATTGTGAAAAGGTGATTGCCAAGTTTCCAGATAAGGCAAGTCAGTAATTTGAAATTCAAGATATTCCCTGCACTCTGTTTAAATAATAAAGCAAAAGTTGGTATCAAAAGTTAACAATTATTCTTATTTGTGTTTTTTTCCATCATGCGTTGAATACACCGTACTTGGAGGTGTTGGCAAACGTTCGTTGCACGCGGACGGGTACACCCACGCAACATGAACTATATGTTTATTTGCCAATGAAATTTGATGCTGAATAAACATTTGTTCCTGAGTGCTCTTTTAAAATGTATTTTTATCCAACAGTTTTTGCAAGGTTGGATTTTTTATGTGGGTTAGTCAGCAACGATATGATTTTTATATTTTCTGCAGCAGTTTGAAACATTCGCGTTTATGAAATTACAACGATGCATATTCATTTGCAGATAGTCCAAGAAATCAACAAAAGTTTGTGCAATTTCGCTGATCTCATGATTTGATTGCAGCGGATTGACCGATCTCATAAAAATATTTCGGAATAATTGACGACGCGTTTTCGAAGTTTCGTGTCTCAAGTAAACCATCCACATCTATTTTTCACTCTTTCCCTCCATTCGTAAAAACTTGCCAAGATACTGCTGAGTGTTATCATGGAAGCGATAAAAAGCATGGATCCCATAAATCGTTCTCTGAAGAGTTGGTTGTCGTAAATCTGCAGAAGCAAATAACGTCGCGGTTCAATGGCTTATATCAAAGTTGCTGCATTTTCCAACGTTTGTGCTGTACTTTGATTCATCAAGAAAGTGAAGATCATGCAATGAAGACAGACAGATTGATAATAAGAAGTTTCGGTCTTATAGGAGGTTTGATAGTTAGGTATTTGGGAAACCATCAGACGTCAGTTCGCTGTTGTTTTATTTTATACCTTTCCCACAAAAACAGTTAAAGTTAAACCTTTAGGCCTGTATTTCCCAACCGAGGGTTCCCGGACCCTGGGGGACCGAAACAAGATTTTCGGGGGTGAGAGTTTGCATGTTCTTGGACATACTTTTTTAAAATAAAACGCCATTTATGTAAGCTTCCAAGTGGTATTACTGAAAAAATTATTTTCTTGCCCAATTATTCCAACACACGTTACTAATTTAACAATTTAAATTGTTAAATGCGTGCACTGCTATTTCTGCGCCACGCTGCGGTTACCACGATGAAGATGACTGGCGGTAGAGGCACGATTGTAAGGGCATTGTGACGTTTGTTTATGGTGCAATTATGACGAGATTGTTGTTTGATGGTACAGAACGATACTTCCTGGTGTTTAACCAAGCAAAGTTACCAAAAATTGTGTGCAAAAGCCATATATGCTCTAGTGCCCTTGCAATAACATATTCGAGCGAATCTGGATTTTCCTTTTTACTTCATTTGTAAAACAAGTATCGAAACCATTTGAACACCTCGAACGATTTGCGCGTGGTTCTGAGTAGCTGTGTGTCAAGGGATGAGCAGTGGCGTAACTGACGGGGGGCGAGGGGCGAGACCTCCCCTTGGCAAGAAAAATGCAAAAACTGGGCCCCCTTTCGTTGACACTTTGATATTTAGGAGTCTTCTGGTTTTCAGTAGGTTGTTGGTTTTGTTGCGTTTTTCTTGGTGTTTTCGTTTTTTTAGCTATAGACATCCACGAAATCCAGATTAACTATGATTTCGTAACTTTTTTTTAGTGGCGCCCTTACTGTGGCCAGTGGGCACGCTGCAGATACGTTTTGCACCCTTTGGCTCATACCTCTAGTTAGGCCACTGGGTATGAGCGGATTATTTTAGAGAAGCAGCAACAAAACAGGCACAAAAGAGGTTTGTTTCTAATGAGCAATAAAGTATGAAAGTTAAACAGTATGACAGAGTGTTTTCTGCTGTTTTGCCTGTAGGCCTGTGTATTGCGAGTAGTAATTTAAAAAATGAAAATGCTGCAAAATTGTACAGTTTTTGCGGTTTCAAGCTTTTTTCAGAACCAGGGGGTGCAAACGTCACTTTATTTTTATGAAAAGGGTGCCAGCTTCAACAAAGTTTGGGAACCTATGCTTTAGGTAAACATGAAATGCATAAAAACTGCAAGAGTTTACAGCACTAGTAACAATTCATATGCAAATTTTTGCTCCAGGCTACTTCGGCATTTTTAAGCTAATCCTCGAGACAATACCGATGAAAAATATCTGCCACAACTTTCACAGACCGACCTTGCAATATCCTGTATCGCAGTTTCCCCTGCTCCAGTACAAGCATGCAGTGTCGATGATGACAGCCAAGATCATCTGACAAGGGACGACACCAAGAATCCTAACCACACATGTGCTCACTCCTATTCCTATTGACTTGTCATCTGCAGGTACTGATCTGATGACAATAATGCATGGCTTTGAAAAATGTATGATGGAACAGGTGAAAAAGACATCAAGAAAAATATATAGTAAGACATAATTGCCACAGAAAAAGTTTTTTCTACTCCTTTATCAAATGCATCGTAGGCATTACCTGCTTTCACCGTTATCACAAATTCATAGGAAATTGTAGTTCCCTACGACATCTGTTCTATGCGTAAATGCTATGTAAAAAATGCGGAGAAATTCCTGAGTTATTATGGACACCCTCCGCCATTTTCAAAACAAGTATGCACGCCAGCAGCGCAAACGTGAATAAGTTTATTTTACAGGTTCACTTTTGGGTGATGCTTTGTCGACAAATTAAAGTTCCCACCTGTGCTTTTTAATCAAATTTTTATTTCGCTTGTCCATAAGGGAAATAAAGGAGAAAGATTTGAAATTTAGCTGTGGAGAAACCCATCTTTATTTCAGTCAGCAACAACGTGCTGCTCAAAATAAAGAACTTAAATACAAAAAAGTCTTTGCAACATTGGTTTTGCAAGAGCTTTTTGCATTACTTCGAAAGATGGTTTTAGCACAAAAGTGTGATGTCACAAGTGTTGGCTAGAAAAGTTTGGTTTAAGCTCGAAATAAATGGTGCTTATCGTTCTACGAAAAAACGCCAAACCATCCCGCAGTGGCATCGATTGCTTGATTACAGTATTTAACCTTCCTTGAAAATCCGAACTTTCAGTTTCAGCATCACCTCAGAATAAGAACTGTAGTCGGTGTTATCACGATCGAAACGCCCAAAGTTGCCAAAGCTGTGGCGAGAACAACTGCCAGCAACAGATGAGGACACTTGGAGTTTACACACTTTCCTTCATATGCTTCGCCATCACCGGTGCTGTTGACACAAGCGCAATGACTGTACGTCTAAAAAATATTAAAAATCTGTTTTTGAACATGGCACGAAATGAACATAGCAAAGTTGGAATCGGTGCCAGCAACATGACATTGCGAATATTAGACAAGAAAATGTATTGTATTCATACGCACTCTATGCAGTGTGGATATTTGTTCGTTTGTCTCTTGGGACGTATTAACGTCTAAACACCCTGCAAAACAACCGGATAAGTATGTCACGCCGTCGTCACCACAAACAGGAGAATATGAACCAACATCGCAGTTGCAGCCCTCGTTACATGGAACAATTTCATCATGCTTGTTGTCTCTGAATTCAAAGCAAGTTTCAATTACTAAAAATGTAGAAGAATTGTTAAAGATTGTTATTGTAACACGCAGACGTGAGTGGATCGTTGCGAATGCTATAAATAACAGCATTTCCCCATCAAACCAGGCCTCTTCAGCTCTCATAATATTATGCATAAAACATTGTCTAAATACAAAAAGTATGTTTGCTGTTTAATTTGGAAAATGATGTTCAAATGACATACAAAAACCTTAGGTTTTCTATAAGCTTCCAAGGAATCAGCCTACTGTGGGCTACTTTTGTCACTTTGCGATGATTAAGGCTTGCACATACATGTATTCAAGTAAATGTTCTCCACAAAGGCGGCGTAGTTCAATCAATCAAAAAATTTAAAAAAATGGGAAATCGATTTCACGTAAGGTTACGCAGCCTTAGCCCTGAAATCCTATTCACACAAATTGTGATATTTTAATGGGCCGCTTACACTTGATCAGGATAAATAAAACAACTTTGGGATTGTTATAATATTAAAATTTCTGATCTGCGTAAGACAGTGGAAAAGAAGCATAGGCATATGAAACTCACATTTCAGGAGTTGTGCGTCACCGCAAGCTGTGTTAATAATTTTAGGAAAGGGTAGCTTCAAACTCAGCCACAAGGGGGTACGCAAGGGGGAGGGTTGGGCTTAACCCCCCCGTTGAGCATAATATTTTACAAAAACTTTATCACCTGCGCAAAGGGGATTAATTGTTTTCGCATACTTTTTGCTTGTTAATTTGTCGACTTAATGCAAATACCACGGAATGAATTTGCATGCAAATTTC
>JGI24022J15233_10009347_pt1 | contig 11034 bp, 6 predicted proteins | sample Ectturendosymbi2_FD_15233 | JGI IMG/M metagenome (IMG submission 15233)
AACAGGAGCGGAGATATTCATCCGCAAAGCCACGTTCGAAACAGCTGCTTTTTGCGAACCGCTTGAATTAACCCGGCTCTCAAAGTGTTAAAGATGTTTTGACGAGCTCATGCACCCTATTTACTTAAAACGAAAACCGATGTGAAAAGTGATATGAAAATCATCCTGCAAAGAGACTATTATACTACAATGTTACATAAAACACACAACAAATTTGAGGAAATAATATTTAATGGCTTTTTTGTTGTTGCATGTTATTAACCAACAAGTTTGTGATGCACCCTTGTGAACCCTTTATTAGTGGTGCACCCCACGCATATTTTCGTGCATCCTAGGGTGCACCATGCACGCCGGTTGAAGAGCGCTGCTTTTGATCATAACTACTTTGGATGACCTGCTAGAGTAGTAAAAATATTTGACTAATTAGCTAATTAATTAATTTATTTATTTTTGATCATAACTTTTGACCCAGAAAGGCTAGAAAGTCGATCAAAGGCTCAAAAGACTCGGACTCGAGTCTAGATTCCAATGCAAACTTCAGCGAAATACTTTGGCCTAGCGTTTGGACTCTAGGCCGGGCAACATGACCCAAAATGACCCCAAAAACTACTTCACTTATGATGTCCCTCACAAAAAATCCGCACCCCCCATCCAAAAATTTTTTTCGAGTTCAGACTAGAAGACTGGCCGATCCGTTTGAGCCCTTGAAAAGCTCTCTAGCGAAATTGGCGGAGGAGCTATGGCGTTGGTAAGGCAACCGAAAACTCCTGCTTTTAGGCTGAAATCTATGTACGAATATATCGTACCCCGGCTCTCAAAGTGTTAATACTATTATGGGAAAAATGACCGAAATGTCTCAGTGGAAAAAGAAACCCAGTTCACAACTATTAATTTTGTCTTACTAAGTTGACAAATATTATTTGCAGGCATTTTCATTCATGGGGGCAGTGACGTAAATAACAGCTACGGCCGTCACTTCCTGTCCCTGTATTCCTGATGAAGTATTCTGTGCTTGGTCGGGATGCATAAATAAACTGACTTGACTTGACTGACTTCATTCAGAAAAGCATGGTGTTGTTTTGATGGTTTGTAGTGTTTCTTTTCACAAATATGGTCTACAGGCCATCCCATGTGAAATCATCCAAAAAAAGACAATTCTAAACTTTCATCAAGGTAATCTGCCGTACGGCAGGTCTGTCATGACATCCCTTCGCCATGCTCTATCCTCAGCTCTTCTTTTCATTTGTGCATAAGTGCCAATTGTGATATCATTTACCATTTTAATTCTTTTCCTTCCTCTTGGCGTTTTTCCTTCATTCTACCTTACAGCACAGTGTGCAGCATATTCTCACATCTCAGAATATGACTGATCCACCTCCTTTCTCTTTTTTTAACTTCTGATAACAAACTCTTTTTTTCCTTTACAAGATAGAAGACCTCATTGGTTTTCTTATCTGTCCATTTCACCTCCACCAATCTTCCCCAGACCCACATTTCAAATGCCTCCAGCCTTGTAGCATCAGCCTTTTTATGGTCCAAGTTTCTGATCCATAGATTGCTACACTCCAAACCAAGGTCTTAACCAATATTTTTTTACCTCCAATTTTAATCCTCCTATGAGTATTTTTTTAGTTTATTAAAAGCACTCTTTGCCATTCTTATCCTAACATGGATATCCTTTTCTGGGTATCCAGGTGATGAAAGAATGCTTCCCAGATTTTCAAATTTTCCACCTGTTGCAGTGTTTCTCCGTCCACAGAAATCTTTATAGTACTGGGTTGTCTTCCAATATTCATGACATTTGCCTTTTTGGTGTTTATTTTCATGCCATATTTCTTTACTACTTTGTTTGTTTCATCCAAAATTTTTTGTAAACCTTTTTCCATGTTAGCAGTCATAGCTTGATCATCCACATACCGGACAGATTGCACTAATTCGCCTTCAACACATATTCCTTACCTTTCAAACCCTACCCTTTCAGAATTTGATGAAATTTGGCATACATGTTGTTTTTTCCCCTCAAATCTAAAATTTTTCACTGATTGGATGATCAGCTTCTGAAATATGGGGGTTATTTTTTTGAAAAATTGAGAAAATAAGAGAGGGCGCCTAACTTCAAATAACCATATCTTTTGAACTAGTGGTTCAATCACGTAAGGTATGGTATCTTTGAAATGGGGAGAAACCTAGGAATTCAAATCTGACATCATTTTTATGATTTGGGTAAATTTTGGAGTGATGATCTTTTGACCCATAACTTTGACCTTGAAATTGGCCCTGTGGATCAAATTATAAAATGCTGATGACCATTGGATATCGTAGCCCTATATGTTACCTACAGTATATCAAAATATGTAATATGTAATATTTTTCATTGTTGAGTAAACTTGAAATTAGCATATGCGGACAGTATTGGTTAAATTCAAGTCAATCAAATGTGAACCAAGTCTTTGTAATGCCATCATTTTACTATGTGCAACTTCAGTGCCAGGGTTAATGTTACAGTTAGTATTTAGGACATTGCAGAAGGTCAAATTAATATGGCAAAAGTGTTTTCCCATGGTGAAATGACAATGTTAAAAGGTTATGTACCCAATTGAATGCATGTTACCTGCACTATTGCAATATGAAATATGTCTTTTAAGTTATATGAGGTTGTTAACATGTCTGTATCGGTGAGTAAGTTTACTTTTTAAACTGATGTCAACCCCTGTAACCAGAAAAACATACCACTAAGCAAAACATGTCACTGGTAAGAGAGGAAGATATCAAAATGTTGGCATTGCAAAGTAAAATTGTGGTGTATCAAAATAATTTGTTTCCATCATGTTTTGTGCATTGTGTAATGTCTTCACTCCCACACTCCCCGCAAAATTTTAAAACCTGGGTTTCGGGTAGCTGAGAAAAGAAACCTGGGAAAGTCCTTTTTTGTTTTTTTTTTTAAATGAATGTGATTTTGAGTGATAAAAACTCAATATCATTGTGAAATTACTACTGTTGGCACTGTGTGATTTAGTAGAGAATTATTAATTAAGTTAAGCACAGTTTTTCAACGATGTTCATAATACTGACGCATGACAATCAAAGCACACTTTCATCATTCGGTCTGTTTCTGAGTTTGTGACAAATAGTCCTGTGGCTGATAAAGCCCACTCTGATTCCACTTTGGGCTTGACTGTAATTAATGCATGGTGCAGCTATTCAAGGGTATTTGACCTCTTTTTTTGTAGCCTTGAAAAGACTCATTTCCTTTATCATAATTTGTGATCGGATCTCTTCCTGTGCCGGAATAGTTTTGTGGTCTTCACTTTCATGGATTACATGGATTCTGTGCTTTGATTTCAAATGGCTGATCAAACTCTTGGTTTTTGAACCACCTCCTTTTGTATAAAGAGTACAAATTGCACTGTGGTGTTGGTTGAGCCTTATTGTAAAAGCAGTGGCTCTAAGCTTAGAATTTTCTTTAAATACTAATGTCTTTAAACTGAATGTGTATGTTTAAAAATCTACTTAAAGTCGCTTCCAAAGGAAAGCCAAATATTTTGTAGAAAGTTACTGCAGACAGAAAAAGAACGAATCTATTTTGCAAAGAATCACAGCTTGCATGTGAACTAACACAGGGGTCAGCAGCCTTTCGCAGTCACAAAAACAAACGCTGCAAGGTATGACGAGCCATACTAAATTTTCATCAACAATTCCGTTCTCTTTGCTGTTGTTACGTCTTGTGAACTTATGGAATTTTAATCAGATTAACTCCTGATTTCCATATTTCACAACGAAAGCCCAAAATGCAACATACAGTACATTACAGCACAGTGTGCTTTCTCATAAGTATGCAAAACAAGATGTTGCAAGGAAGGCAGATTCATAAAACATAACACCACTGGGTGGACCATATAGTTAATACAATTTGTTNAAGGGACTGCAGCCAGATAATTTTGCTTGGCNGGCGAGCCGTAGGTTGCCGACCACTGAACTAACACAACAGCATATAAATGAACTAACTAATAACTATGAAACTACGGCATACCTTTGAAGAACTACGTCACGTGGTTGTTATTTAATTAGGTTGGCGAAAAGACTAAAGTTCGCGGAGACTCTTATTATGTGCAGAATGACATCCCGATCCATCTAAATAGGTCAATTGAACGAAATATAAACAGACCAACAACGAACATATGATGATCACCGAGGAAACCTGCACCTTGTGCCTCATGATAATAGTTGACAATTCAAACATGCTAATTTGGCCGTTACACGCGCTAATCTGCAACTTCAGCGTGACCAGAATTACTAANAATTGAATGCAACAGCTTCCATTTTTTTTAATTACCCNGGTTTGGTAGTTATAAAAAAACGGGTTTCAGGTAGTAGAAAATAGCCAAAAAACCTGGGCTTCGGGTTCAGGAAAACCTGGGTTGGAAACACTACTTCCAAGTGTAATTCCTTGTGAAAAACACTCAGCACATGTGCGGTTAGACTAAGGAAATGAAAGATATTCCAAGTGCTGCACAAACTAGAAGGTCTACTGAACCAGATGCTAGAATGTTGCTTGAGTTCTTCTACCATTTTTCACGCATATATAAATAGTTTTGGTCAAGTGTTCCCACCAGGTATGTGTGGGAAATATGTGCATATGGCAGCTTCTTTGTTCATTTGCAGGCTTGTCTATGAATCAGGCAGATTTGGAACATAGAAGATCTGTGTTTGGATCTAATCTCATTCCTCCAAAGAAGCCCAAGACATTCCTAGAACTTGTGTGGGAGGCTGTACAGGATGTCACGTTAATAGTCTTATTAGTTGCTGCAATAATTTCATTGGCTCTTGCATTTTACAAAGCTCCTGGTGGATCATCAGGTATGCATTTTTTTTTCAACTGAACAAAACGATTATGAAGATATAAAAAATGACTGCAGAACTTTTACAGGAAACAGGGTTCCCATGCGGTATTGAATTATGAAATTCATTTTCAAGACCTTGAAAAAGTATGGAATTTGGTCAAAATGTGTATAAAGTATTCAAAAAGTATGGAAATTGTAATGGGAAAAAGAAATCATTGACACATTCGGTGCCAGTGTACGTTATATTCGTGCTTCCAAATCTCGCCTGAGCTACTTTTTTGCACCATTTTGCACTGCCATAACTTGCTATCCAATTGAGTTAGAGAGCTGTTCAAACCCTCAAAACATGTGACAAGTCTTCTAGTTTGGATTCTTTTTAAATTGGAAAGTTTTGGATTTTGTTTTTTTGTGGTTGACATCATAAGTGGGGTAGGTTAAGGCATTTTTGGCTGAGGTCATGGGGCCGTGGGCCCCAACCACAAGAGCCAATTTTTGACTCAAGTTTTTACTGGAAACTAGACTATGATACGAGTCTTTAGAGCCCTTGATTGGCTTTTTAGTGTTTCTGGTTCAAAAGTTATGGCCTAAAAACAATGAATTAATTAATCCCCTAATTAATGAATTATCCATTTTTAGCCATAACTTTCAAAGCACAAATCCACCTGGTGGCGAAAGTATCTGAGAAAAATTGTCTCTTATTGCACTTCTTAGCTTAAGTTTGTAAGCAGTTAAGTTGTTACTTCAAATAGTTCAAAATTAATGGGACATGCCGGAGAACTAATGTGTACTTTTTTTCATCGTTTTTGCTGCAGCAGAACCTTCCGCAAATGTTTGTGTTGTTCATAGAACCCTATGGTATAGGGTTCCATTGCACAAAGGCAGGAATAAGTGAAAGCAATTGATAAACACAATTTCAGTGAGATTCATAAGTGGCAAGGATAGTGGGTACTGTGAGTATGGTATTGCTACAACCACATACCACTGTGGTTGCGAATTTTGTCCCAGGGAATTTATGTTTCATCGGAACCCCGGTTGAAAGACACTGGTGCATTGTATGACAGCGCTCATGAAAGCATAAAAATCACATTAGGATCCAGAATCATTGTACAACTGTGAAAGGATGGCTCCAATGTCAATCAAAAGTTTTCCAACAAGTTTTCAAAAACGAGAGAAATGAACTTTATGACTGATGTGGTAAATGTGATGTCTGCAGCTTCAGCAAGGTGCATAATCCAATGCTTTTAAGGAAGAGCAGTGCAGTCTAGATTCAAGTTTTTATTGAAGCATTATTTGTATCATAAAATGCCTGTAAGAATAGAGGTTTACCATTTTTACAACCTCTCAGTTAGTGTCGAATGATTCACCAAACAGGATGTGCATGAAGAATAACAACTGTATATATGTGGTGCAAACAAGCAATAACAGAGTGAACTTGTTGGGTGATCTTCATCGTTGCTTGCTGCCGCAGTGTGAAGCTTTGTGCACTGCTTCTTAGGCTTTCTGATTGCAACACCATCTTGCATACTTTTAGTGAGATTGGTGCAGTAAGCATTCAGTTGTTTGTTTATTCTAATTTTGTCCTCTGCCAATTATACATGACAGTTTTACAAAAGTTAAAGCACCAAGATTATGTTTGTGGTGGTGTGTTAAATTGTGTTTCACGATTAAAATTGTGGTGAAATGAAGGTAAGTGATGGTATTGATATTTTTTAAAATTGAAAAGGTAATGAAAAAGTACATGGAAAATGTTTTTTAAAATGTGTGGGAAGTGGGAACCCTGAGGAAAATGACTGTATGTTTACCAAGCCCAAGGAAACTTTCTGCAACAATGCAGTTATGATGATCTCATGCACATTGTCCCTCAGGGGCACTGTGCATAGAGCCAGCAATGTGGTATGATTGTGGATAAGGTGAGGGGCCTCATCCTGGACAATGATTAGTTGATCAAATTAGTTACTGACCCTGTTAATACAGCTAGTGCAGGGATTCCCAACCTGGGTACACGTACCCGTAGGGCAGGGTCTCCAAACTTTTTTGTCCGAGGGCCACATAAGCTATTACCCAACAGTTCGAGGGTCCGAACATCTTACATAATTGATTTTTTTGGGATATGTTACATTCTACCAAATCAATAAGTTTTTCATAAATATATTATATTTTTATCATTCACAAAAGGTCTCCACTGGCTGCATGAAATGGCTGCGCAATTTCTGCCCTAGGGGTATGTCTTTCCAGGTTGGGAACCCCTGGGGGCTGCATGCGGGCTATGAGTTGGGCAGCCTTGGCGTAAGACATTGGGGCCTCAACATGTTCTTTATTACCTTATGTGGCCCTCGGACAAAAAAGTTTGGAGACCCTTGCTGTATAGTATAGCCATCCACATCTGGATTCACCATCATTTCTGAAGTTTTTTTCTGAGTGTTGACTAGTAGGTCCTCTACAGAGGCCAGTGGGCCTCTGTCAGCTAAGTTTCCCCTCTAGAGCGAATCACTAATTATGCCACTGGTTTGTTGACTGCACAAACATCAAAGTAAATAATCAATGTGTTTTTCCATTTTTTTGGTGCTTGATCCTTACAGATTAGTAATTTGGTTTATTGCATTAATTCATATCGTATGTTGTCTGACAATCACATCAAACCATGCAAATGGGTTTGGTTTTCATTCTGAAGATGTTTCAAGACAAATGTAATCACGATTGTAATCATGAATATTATACTTTCAATGTGATCGTAATCGATTACAATTTGATTTTATTTATTTGTAATTGTAATCGAAGTGATGGCAATTATAATTACGTTTGTGATGTAATCGCCCCATGTCTGCTAGCTACCAGACTTCTCAAAATCCTCATTGCAACATGAGACAAGACTTCTTAGATGAAAAGTACAATTTTCATACTGAAAAGATGTTTATTAGGTCTTCTTTTTAGCCAGAACTTCTAACCACTGCTTGGCCGCACTAGATCTCAGGGCAGGTGTTGAGCAGCCATTCAATTATCTCATCAACCAGAACCGTCATGTCATACAGTCGATGAGGTCGGTGGATACGGCATTGGAAGACAACATGGTCGACAGTTTGTTCTTCTGCGCCACACTCACAGGTCACAGAAGAGGTCATGCCCATTTGTATAAGCAGGAGTGGAAATGCCCGACACTGATGCGGAGGCAGTTAAGCCAGACCTAGGTTCTTCTTAGGAGAGTCACTCTGGGAGTTGTGCCAGTGTCAGGGATGAAAATGCGCAGTCTTGTGGGGTTATCCACCCACTTCGCATTCCGTTGGTGATACACCCACTCCGCTGCATGTATGTTGTTAGATGAACTGATGAGTTGTTGTGTGGCGGGTACAAATGGGTGTCTTGATTTAAGGCACTGTGCATCTGCACTCGATGGACAAGTGAGCATTGAGTGGAGCAGGTGTAGCTCTGTGGCATGGCATGCTAGAGAAAGTGTGGCTCCAATGCAACGAAGCTCAGCAGGTTGGATGCCTGCGAGGATGGGGAGGTTGTCTGCTGGTGAAGAGCGCAGGCATCCAATCACAATTTGCAAGGTGTCATTGATGGTGGGGTTGTAAAAGTGAGTATGAGCACTGCTGCATCAGACAGGAGCGCAGTAGTCTACAGTTGAATGCACCAGGGCTTGGGTGGCTGTTGAAGCAATGCAAATGATGATCAGGCAGTCTGATAGTAGTGTGGCCAGACATCTTGGTTTAACTAGTGCAGTCTTAATGTGGTGTCCCAGTCAGTTACTTGGTTACTTATTCATCTAACAAGTTTGACAAAAAAAATGTACAAGTGGTTTAAGTACGTAACAAGTGGGAAAATCACTAAAAATTTTGAATTTTATCAAGTGGCAAGAAACCTTGTGTGTTCAGATTGGCAGCTGTGGGTGAAAAGTTAAATTACCTATGATATTGATTATGCTCTAGATCAGGGGCGAGAAATTAGTTGCCCGCAGGCCATGTTGCCAGCCACAGCATTTTCAGTGGCTTGCGGAACCATTCAAGAAAAATCATCAAATATGAAATTTGTTGAAAAGTGGTTAGGTTGTATATGTCTAATGGAATTGCTTATGCTGGATAAAGTGTATCGGCACATGAGCAATTATAATAAAACTTTTTCTGTGTACCATTATTATTTAAATGTTTTATTTATTTATCTTACTGTCAATTTATAAGGTACGACCCTCTGAAAACCCAGCCTTTTCAAAGGGGCCTTTGAGCCAAGTTAATTACCCACCTGTTCTGGATAGTAATCTAATAGTTTGCAAATATTATGTGCATGTGTGATTAGGATTATGCCAAGTTTTAATGCAAATCTGAGAAGATCAAGCATTAACTTGGCAATGTGGAAAATGCTGTAATTATTTTTCAAAATTGTTGCACATTCATTTTGCTTCGATTTAAACTAGGTACATAGAAAAATTTTGAGAAACATTCTATAGGAATTGTCAAACCTCCAATATTTTTTCTTTTAAGAATCAGACAGTTTCAATCATAACCAATATTAATTCTTTAGGGCGATAGCCCTGCATCTGTGGCAGAGTGCCTACCTCTATTGAAAGATTGGGCGATTGGTTAATGGTCACTGAGGGAATTTGCTGCACATCACTTCCTGGGCAACCTCAACTGCTCTAGCAAAAACCAACTTTCAGGCTTCAGCCTGCCAACAATTGGAATCATTCAAATAACACTGGCATGAAATGTGGTTCTTCTTAGCGTTTGTCAAGTTGTGAGGAAAGCTTTTCCTGACTTCCAATTAGAAGAACATCACTTCATCTGCTTAGTGCATTATCATGGAACTCTTTCAAATGTTGTGAGTTTGTTTTGATGTTTTGTTACAATTTCAGAACAGTGTCTTCCCACTAGTCTTCAAAACATTGGAGGTGAAGCAGGGGAAGGAGAAGCAGGATGGATTGAAGGTGCTGCGATTCTTGGATCAGTGATTGTAGTTGTATTTGTCACAGCTTTCAATGATTACACAAAAGAAAAACAGTTCCGTGGCTTGCAAAATAAAATTGATCAAGAGCAAAAAATTGCAACTATCCGTGATGGACAAGTGTTTGAAATTCCTGTGGCTGACATTGTTGTTGGAGACATTGTGCAGGTGAAATATGGTGAGTGGACTGCATAGCTAGTGTATTTTTAAAAAACTTACGTGTAGAAATATTGCATTTCAACAAGCAAAGTCTATAAAGGCATTTTCATGGTTTCATCTCTAGTTTAAAGCATTTGATGAAAATAGGCTGTTCAATATTTTAAATACATAAAATTTTTTGGCATTTTTGAGGAGAAACCAGTGATGCTTCTGTGGCAGCCACAACACTAGTCAGACAAGGTGAATCAGTTCCCTAGCAGCTAGAGTCCTGCGCGAGTTGAAATTTTTTGTCCCGCCCCGCACCATCAAAATTTGAACCCGCCCCACACCCACAGGAATTTGAGAAATCTTGCCTGCTCCCGCCTCGCACCTGCACACTTCCAACCCGCCCCGCAGACCATCCCAACCCGCACCGCACTTTTTAGGTCTTAAACCCGCAGCTGTCTGAAAATTACTAAAAACTCACAACTAGGGCAAATTTTTGTTGCAATAATATCGTGAGAAGTATGCATTAATTAACAAAATTTGCAGTAAAGGTTGTATTTGTCCACAAGACTTTTAAACGAAAGTGATTTACTCAAGTGATTTATTTACATATAATGCTGAATATTTCCAAACATTACCTAGGGGAAATGTTTTTTTTACAACAGTTTGCGTAGCATGCTAAAACTTGTGCATGAAGTTGCTTGACAATTTGGTGTGCAGTTGTGGACTGCTGTTTGACCGGATCATTTCTACAATTGTTTTTAGGTCACTATTCAGTTTGATTCGGTTATAAAAGAGAACAGAACTATACTCAAAGACATGTTTTTTAAATCAAACTTCTACACTTTGCAAAATACTTGACAGAAGTTGCACGAAAAGTTGCATGTGAAAAAGGAAAAAGTTGCATTATAAAATTCTTTGAACCAGCTTAAAACATCGTACTACAGAAATTCTGAGTACGTATTCAGGAAGCTCTAAAAAAAGTTGCAAAAACTTGCCCTACTTATAACGCCTGAAGACAAGTCTAACAAGTAGCAAAATCAAGCTATTCATTTTTTTCATTGGCAACCAAAACTTTTCCACAGATTTGATCTTCCGCAGTCAACAGATTTAA
>JGI24022J15233_10009355_pt1 | contig 11028 bp, 14 predicted proteins | sample Ectturendosymbi2_FD_15233 | JGI IMG/M metagenome (IMG submission 15233)
AATTACTCAACCTCATAGAAGGAAAAAATTAACGGAACTTAATATATGGGAAATACAACGGGAAAGCTACTTCGATCCACCCTGAGCTACATCACATCTTTTGTTGTTTCTCAATTGCTCGTTNTTCATTTTGCCTACTAGAGGTATTCAATNTTTCAATGGGCAAGGCGCGAATGTCAGGCAAANCATTTTCCATGGATTTGNTGCGTCAAATTTTCAGCTTCGTTTTTTGCCCATGCAGAACGTACAACGACCATTTTCTACTAACAAATTTTTCAATTTCAATACATCCTTGGTGCGATACTTCAAGAGAAATGCTTCGTATGCATGAAACCTCACTTGCATTAGTAAACAAAGTACTGCAAATCTGGCGCAAAAGTGGATTTAGAAATATCTGAATAACGCAAGATTTGACAGGAGTTGTGAAACGTTGCCAATGCTGAAAACCCACAGACAAATTGCGGATTTAAAGAAAATGATCGAAAACCTGGTTTTACGCAGTTGTAACATCAAATTTCTGTGTCTCCTTTACAAACCTGGGATTTGAAGACAAACATAATTATTTTTGACATTTTCATTGCCTGAATGTTGCCATGTACTTTCCACAAATCAGTATATTCCCAGATAACGGTTGGTTTTGAAAGATATCAGTAACATCAACTTATTGTGAAGATCTTTTTCTGTCCACTGTCCATAAAACCTGTTTTAAAGCGGTGCGTACGTCTACTACCTGTCTTTCAGCCAATTGTGAACGTGCTCGTGAAAGACAAAAACAAAACCAAGCCAATTAACGTTGAAGCACAATCGCAGTACGACGCAAGACAAATATGCAGTTGAGTCGCAGGAATACCTTCCAACGCTTTAGCGAACCAATGCATGAGTTCCAAAATACGTCAGTTGCGTGATGTAGCGCACCACTGCTGTCGTTGCAAAACTACAACCCATAGAACAGGGGAAGGGAGCCCGACAGATGCAACCCGCGTGAATATTTGATGTGGCCCGCATCAGAATTTTCGTTTGATTTAGAGTACAATATCACGTCAAAAAGAAGCTCAGTGATAAGTAGGTAAAGTACTTTGAGATGGCATGTCACAAGAAGCCTCTGTCACTCATAGTTAGATAAAGGTAGAATTTTAGGATAATCAATTGTTAATTACGGCCCGATAGTGATAATCCACAATTTATGCGGCACGCGATAGTAAATGGGTTCCCACCCCTTCCATAGGAGAACCCAAACCCAGCACATTCTCTTTGCGATGAAAAAGAAATGGTGAAGTGCGAAACGAACTAAAGCAGCGAATGACCGAATGATTTTGCGTCTTATTGCTGAAACCGAACTTTTCACTGCTGCTCTGATTCTACCTCAGGTTGATCAGACTCAATTCGGAGCCACCTCGTCGCTTGTGGCAATAACTTGGTCATGGCTGGGTTTACGTGCCAATCTGACAACTAGTGAGCGTACTTGCCATGACATTAACTTTCTATGAAGAGACTTTCTTTATCAAAGGAATCAGATTCATTCGCACATCATCAGATTGTTTTCGCACATCATGCACGGCATTTATCAAAAATAGGTCTCCATAAAACATTCATGATTTTTGTTCTGATTGCCAATCTTTCGATTAAGCTCTGTGGACGTTAGCGTGTTACCAAATTCTTTTACAGGATGCAGCCCAAGCTTGTACAAGATCAAAGACAATAGCGTTTTGACCCTGTCTGACGATTTTCTAAATGCTGATGCCGCTCAAGGATATTGCCAAATGCTTGGAGGAAGTCTTGTGGTAAACAAAGATCCTATAGTCAACAGCAGTTTTGAAAACGCCCTGAGCAAGTATACGTCAGGTACGTAAAATACAAATGACTAGATCCAGTATCAAAAAGATTTTCAAAAATTGTTCCGTTTTACTGTATATGAACGCTCATGTAGAAACAATGAATGGTATGAAATTTCTCACTAGCTCTCCAATTAAAAACTATGATTGATATCACAGCCCAACAATTTTAAATGAATTTCGTGGAGATTGAGATTTAAGAATGCTTTCGGAATAATTTTGGGGCACTGATTTCAAATCAATTTTCATATTTGCCCTTGTGGTCATATTTTTGAGCTCTTTGGTATTTTATATGTGTGCAATTGTAGCTTTTAGCATGCTGTTGCATAAGAGGGTTACACATTTCGTGATTCGTTAAACGTGCTAGCATGCTATTTAAACACTAGTGACTTCCTGTAATGACCATGATTTGTAAAAGAGCTTATGAAGAACAATGTGCAGCGCAGAAAAAATAGGAAGAGGTTTAACAAACACAAAGCTTCAGTTAGTATAAGCTGTATACTTGCAACTGTGACTTATAAGACCCAGATGACAAACTACACAGATATTATGGCCTTGCAATGCAAAGATTGTGATCAAAAAACAACGTAAAAATGCAAAGAATAGCCGAAACATGATAGCATGTTCTTTTTTCATGACAGAAAAGACTGTACGGTTTCCTATCCGGAAATTGTCTTTTCTGTGTTTTTCGGGAGTAGCTACTGCCAGCAACCTCTTCCCAAGCACCAGCAATTTTCTGCTAACAAGTTGGTATTCCAGCATCCCTGGTATCTTTTCTATTGTTTTTATATATTGGTGGAAGGACTCTCCTTCCTCTTCCATCGTTGCTTCTAAGTTTTCAGGAAAATAGTTTGCATGACTATGAAAAAAATGAACCTTCACACTCATTTCATCCTAATTTTTCGTAAGAATTTAACAGCTGTTTTGAGAGGTCGTAATAGTTAGGAGCTTTAAAATATCCAAGGAAGTTTTCGACAACTGCTGTAAGTGACCGCCAGGCATTTTTACGAGGGTTGTCACGGTACGTGGAAAATATTTGTCCTGCATTTAAACGTCATGTCTCAGAACCCCAAACAATTCCAGCCCTTAACTTTTCAGTGCTCAGCGCAGGGAACTTTTCACACAAATATGCAAAGCAGTCACTTTTACCTATTTAAAGATTTTACAAACTGTTTTTATACTTTGATATGGAACGGAGGAAGTAACACCTCGTTTGGATTAATCAAAGGAAAGTGTATAATATTTCTTTTACTCTCAAGTCTTTCTCTCTCAAGTGTTTCTTTCTTTGGCCAATTTCCCTATTCCAATGCTCTTGGCAAGCCCTGCTCTCCCACAGACACAAGAAACATGGAAAGGTTGTGTATCCAGTTTGTTGCCCAACCAATATGCACAAATTCTTCTAATTTACTGCAAATCGTCCAGTCATGCTCATCAACTATGGTACCAGGTACGGACTATTCCGACATAGGATTTTATTGTTGTTACCGCTTATAACAGGCTACCACTAGCTCACTCCCTGTGGGCCTACCCGGTTCAACAACAGCTGATAAAGCATTTCAGTATTGAAAAGCAGAACTACTGATTACAAAATCTGTTTTCAAGTTAAAAATGGTGGGAGATAACTTTTGAAACTTTTGGTGAGTTTTCAATATTTTTTCAAAAACTGCAAAACGTATGCCCTCTAGCGGCTAATCCTGACCAGACGGACAAAAACGGATGCGATTTTTAGACTCAGCGCCCCCCTAAACCCCTAAATCCGTTACAAACTTCAAGTCCCCAAAAATCCTGTATACCGATGTTATCTGTCATAAACAACAGAGATTGCAACCAAGACACAATGAGATATTCTTGTACATGCATCAACGTCTTCATTACTGATATCCCCTTCGTCTGAACTGCTGCTCAGCTGGTATGGGCTGACCAACAGCAGGTGCGACTGAGTGGTAGCTTACACAGTGCATTTAGCGAAGTTGTTTCTTATTGCTGAACTTGTTTGGTTGTTTTTCCGTAATATCGCACATTCGAATGACAGCGAAAGATATTGCTGATGTGGCCCTTGACGGGTGTACTGATGACGACATGTCATGCGAAGGGGAACAGAAACATGAATCAGGTGACCAGAAACAAGCAATTAGTTTTGGCTATCTCCAAGTATTGGTAAACGGCGAGGTGCAAAAGTAAAAGCGCTCAAATATCTGTCACAAAAATGAGACAGAATCGCACCAACAAATTTATGAAACGTAGTAGTTTTCTTAGGAAAAGTCAATAAATCTCAAACTCACAGAATGTGCAGATTTTGCAAAAATTGAAGGTGAAAATCACTTGTTGTTGAAAACAAACACGTTGGTAAATCTAGTCTTAAGCACCTGCAATTGTCTCCAATCATGTTGNTATTCCAGCGTCCCTGGAATCTTTTCACCATTTTTTGTATCTTGGTGGAAGTACTCTCGTTGTTCTTCAATCATGCTTCTNAGTTTCCAGGAANGTAGTTTACAGGATTATGAAGAAAATGGGCCTTCACACTTATATTGCACCCTGATTATTCGTAACAATTCAATAGTTGTTTTACAAGTTAGCTTCAAAATTTCCAAGAAAGCTTTCGACAACTGCTGTAAAGGACCGCCAACCATTATTTCTAGGGTTGTCGTGGTGAGTGGAAAATATTAATCCTATACTGAACATCGTATCTGAGGGCCATCAAATATTCCTGCTCTCAACTATTCAGTGCTCTTTTCACACAAATATGCACAGCAGCAACTTTCCATACTTAGAAGCTTTTACAAACTGTTTCATCAACCGTTGTTTAAATGGAAAAAGAGGAAGTAACACCTTGTTTGGATTAATCAAAGAAGAGTGTATAATATTTCTTTCACCAATCTCAAATTCTTCTTTCTTTGGCCAACTTTCCATAGTCCAATGTCCTCAGCGAGCCTTGCTGTCCCACAAACACAAAAAACACAGAAATTTTGTTCATCCTATTTGTTACCAAGCAAATATGCACAAATTCTTCTAATTCACCACAAATCATCCAGTCATGCTCAGCAACTATCCTAGCATAGGATTTCATTGTATCTACCACTTATTATCAATAGGCTACCACTAATTTAGTCCCTGTGTGCCAACACAGTTCAGCAACAGCTGATAAAGCATTTGGGCATTTTAAAGCACCACCAGTGATTACAAAATCTGTTTTAAGTTAAACATGGTGGGGAGTTAACTTTTGAAACTGCTGGTGAGGTTTTTCAATGTTTTGCAAGAAAACTTCAAAACTTATGCTCTGTGGCGTCTGATTCTGATCAGATTGACAAAAACGGATGCGATTTTTGGACTCAATGACTCCCAATTCCGTGAACACGTCAAGTCCTCGAATATCCTGCATAGCGGTGTATTTTTTAATTATTGTTATTTACAGAAAAACAACTTGTGCTAGACGGGATGATATTTCCCGTTTCTGTATTTGCGTTGAGACCTATATGCAGGAACGCAGCCCACTGTCCTCTGCTCATAATACGTTTAAAATCTTGGTCACCGCGTGGTTCTATGAAATTTCTTCAAAGGAAAAGATTGCTTGCATTTCGACTGTGATTACGATCATGAAAACAATCGTTGAATTTTTTTTCACTGCGAAAATACAGGTTCGGATACAAGGACATGTCAAAAATAAGCATCTGCGTATATGGCTGCCATAATTTATGGACGACCTTCATTTTTCACGCAGAGTTGTTGCAGATTTCATTAATGGTGATTTTGTAACACGAAATAGATATTTCTTTTACATGAAAGTGAAACAAAATTGAAAAAATGAAAATGGGGTTTATTTGCTCATATTTTCTATGCATAGTTGAAGAAATGCGAATATGTTTTTTTTCTAAGATTTGCAAAGAGTATACATTTATTACAAAGATGTTCCTAATCTTCTACCAGCAAGATTTAGTCAATCAAGCGTTTCGGAAAGTGGTTGGATACAAGCAAGCAGTGATCCATGGTTTTTCTACATGTACAAAGAGTGCGTATTGCTATTGCGTGGATTTCGAATGAGTAATTATGTAAATAAAATATTTTTTTGTTATTTTCCATGGTAAATACCAATTATAGTAACGTCACTTTAGAATATGTTTCTACATTTTGCTTGTACACCGGTTTTACCTCCATAAAGCACACAGAGCATTCAACAAAATTTATATGACCATCTTGCATTGCGTCTTCACTTCCTAAAGAGTTACAGTACTTCTTTTTTACAACTTTCAGTTTCGTGCAGTATGTTTCAAGCTCCATGCGTATGATGCAAGATACTGCTGCACAATGAACTAATTCGAAATATCATTCTGTGTTTCTCTTTCTATTACTAATAGTTTTGCTTGATGTGCAGCCACAAGAACTATTAGAGTTGCATGGCAAAAATAAAGTACTTATAAAAGTCTTCATTAGATGCGGTTCAGAAGCAAATACTCGCACATTTTGCCAATGTTGGTACATGGTGTTTGGAGCTACCCAACTTTCTTAGAATGACGACAGCGTTTGTTTGCTTGTAATAGGTTATTTCGCGACTTGGTTTACTTCACATAACACTCGTTATAAATTTCCAGTGACGTAAGTACTTTCAGTATGTTGTCACTACGTCACGGATTTTGAGTTTTTTATATACTGACTTTGACAGAGCACCAAAGCTACAGCAAACAGAGCACCAAAGCTACAGGAAGTAAACACGAATAAAACTATTGAAGTTCTTTTGTTGAAGGCTTCGCCGAGAGTNCTGGCCACTNTTCGTACGTGCTGCTTAGCCCACGATGCCACCATATGTTTTTTCAGTCGCGTGCTCCTATGTTGGAATAATGCCTATATGTTACTTTTTCCCGGTAGGCTTGGCTGTAAGGTCTTCAGCAGGGAGTTGTGTTCATAAGAAGATTGGAAGAATTCAGTTGCGGAGTNATAGAGATTAGCTGTACCAATCAGTCAGCGTTAGGTCATATTTGTTTTGGAACCATACGTCATAATCTACTGTGATGTAATACATGTGGAATGTATAAAAGCAGTTTTCAGTATGGATTACTTTTTGTGCAGCAGAAACAAGCAAATGTGCCTAGTACACCACTTGGTCACATGTGCAAAGACTTTATGGCGTTTCCTAGCATTGTCGTGAGAGTTTAGAGTCGTAATCCAGAGAAGCGCACGGCATTTGTATGTACACTATGTACTTACTGGCAGGGGCGTCTCGTTTAGACGGGCTCCCTGATAAATCTATGGCAAAAGATTCCGCCAAACGGCCAAACTCGCCTTAAGTTTGGATTTAGTTACGAAAATTTCACAACACAAACATTTTCGTTACTTCGACACCATTTTTGCTCAACGTTTCCTAGGAATCCACAAAAACAACTTTTCGCTCATTTCCAACGATGCCGCTCATGCGATGACGTTTTCCACATACTTGCCGATGAATTTGGCGATTTCGGGGCTGTCTTCGGCACAGCCCTAAAGGAAAGAAACCAAACAATTTGCTACAAAAACATGGTGGTATATCCGCCTATCGCAAAGCGTTTTTGATAATTTGACGATGAATTTTTGATGAAAAAACGGAGGAAATATGGTCTTCACTGTTTTTACTAGCTAATTTTCTTGGATATTGAATTTTATAATGAAGTTTAACAATGCTTTTACTAGTACTTTGGCGATATTGGCGACATCAGGTTCAAATCTCGTCGCCAATCTCGGGCTGCGAAAATACAGCCCTTCTTCGTTTATCTCCACCAGTGCAGCTTGCAACAGTAGGCTAAGCTTATGAGCTGTCTAGGCTTGGCGTTTGAAGATGTACGGCAGTAGTTGGTGGATCTCATTCTTGGCCAACAAAAGATGTGACTGATTTAAAAGAGTGAAATGTGAAAATTTTGAAGCATGAGAAATCTGGCACGCCTATACAGTAAGCATTCAAGTAAAGACCTAATATTTTGGTAAGGTGAACGGTGAACGTTGCAGCTGTAATTGATTCAGGATACAAACTTTTACTAGAAAAGCATAACAATCCAGTTAAAAAAACAGAAATTTTGTGTAAAATCATAAACTGTTCGAATTTTTTTGGAAAATTGAAGCTTAATTTGAAAGAACGTGATCAAAGTAGGTTACCAGCTCAAGGAAAGTGGCACTAGCCTAGGTCTGCTGCCATGTCACGGTTTGAATAAAATGCTAAGCTTTGTTTTGTTAACAATAACGCCTAAGTATTCGTGCGGAATGTTGCGAGTGGTGCTGAGTTCGACTCTCGCATTTGCAGCTTTGGTGGCTGTGGTTATTCGTTATACTTTTTGTGGGGCCGGTTTAATTTTTTTGTGTTCGTGTTTACGCTTTAGGGTTTGGGTTTAATTTCATTAAACCGAAGTGAATGTTTTCTATGCATCAATAAGGACAACTGAAAATAACGAATTCGATAAGGACTACTGGAGTGACTGGAAACGCCACCAATTATAAAAGCAAGCAGAGCGACAATTCCACATGTTCAACCAGAGATGAAATTTCGCAACCCTCCCGGCCAATTTCACCACGAGCCGCCACTGCTTATTCGAATGCCAGATTTGCATTTAATTTAGGGACACTATAAGTGGCATTAACATTTTTACTATCAGGTGCAAAAGTTAGAAGACGGCTGTTTATCATATGCAGCTATGGCAGCAGGTTTATACTTACTGCTGCAGCAAGCTATTGCACAAGTATCAGAGGTAGTTTTAACGCTAACAAGTTGAAATTTGACGATGACAAGCTAGTTCCTGTTACAGACGTAGTGTTGCAGAAAAGTCGCAGTGTTAATAAAAATACAGAAACTCTGGAAGATGTGACAGAAAATCCATCCCCTAACCAATGAGGAGAAACAGGTTAGCATTTGATGATTCACTGCCGACTATAGAACTGGAGGATTTCAAGACAAAAATGCTGATCTTGATTCTGAAACACTTTACGAACTTATTAACAGAGTCATGAGAAGCAGGTCAAGGGGGGCGCAATGCCCAGGGCGCCGAATCACAAGGGGGCGTCGAAAGGTTCCAAGAATTTCGCAAGTAATTTTCGTCAATACGGATCGGTTAATCCCAAATGACCATATGCTCGAAAATGGAGGCCATGAATTTGTTTCCTTCTCCACCATCCCAACTCGGTACGCCCCTGCTCCTGACCATGTGCTTCGACAAAGATATGATTTAATTAAATGTATGAAAAAAGTGGATTGTACTCTAGGCAAAAGAATTGCCCGAGCTTCCATTTGGATCCTAAATCTTTAAACAGGTTTAGTCGGATTTTACTTCTCTCTCGATAACACTCACTTCCAGAAGACCTCTGCTGGTTAACGTCTGCTGAGTCCTGATGCTAAGTACAAGCTATAGCTTTGAGCATGTCAAGGCAGTTTTGTCAGACCAGTTTGAATGCATGTGCAGTAGGAAAAAGCTGCTGTTTTGACGATTTTGATTTTCCCCAACAATTTTTACTGCATGTTTTGCAACACATTTCAAACCACGTTCTCATTGTCTTCAGCTTTTGTAGCAAAAGGCTTTTTTTATAGTAATAATGGCATCCATAAAACTGTGGGGATCATAATATTCTGCTGGAGGACATATGAAAGAGATCTACATTATTCGTAATGGAAACTCAACAACCACTGATCACCCGGTTGATCCCAAAAATAAGTTTTTAAACAACGTAATCCTCTCTCGTTTATCAAATCAGTTTTTGTTGTATTTTTTAACCAAGGTCATTGAAATCATATAAGGACCGAAAGTGTGTTATCACAAGAGCCACTGGTGGCTATGCGATGTTTTGCAAAATATTCATGGTCGAAGCCACTGTACGAAATGTAAACCTCATGTGTCGAAACCCTCCCGTGAAACATAAAGATTTCACCTGGTTCAACCATTCCGTCAGCATATCTCAAGAAATCATCTCTCCTTTCTTTCGAACCACAGACAATCGATTTGGTTTTAGGGCTGGTCATGCTGCTGACCAATGTTCATTTTTGTTGAAGCAAACTGCTTCATACTTTGTAACCCACGGTTCATCAGGGCATGCTGTTTTTTATATGCCTCAAAAGCATTCGATCGAGAATTACACATGATATTATTTGAGAAACTAATTCAAAGAAAGGTGCCGATCTTTCTTGTGCGGTTACTAAAACATTGTTACACGAACAAACGATGCAAACAAAATGGGGCAAGCGTTTTTCTGAACCGTTTCATGTGACCAATGGGTTTAGACATGGGGCAGCATTGAGTCCATGCTTGTTTGCTGGATATTCAGATGATTTGTCCAATGAACCAAACAAGCAAGATGTTATATTGGTGAAGTCTTATCTAAGCATTTAATTTTTGCTGACGATATTTGTGTGTTTTGCTCAAGTGTACGAGGGTTGCAAAGTATACTTGATGTGTGTCAAGCTTATGCAGAATCGCATAGAACTATTTTCAACTGCAGAAAAACTGTTTTTGTGACATTTGAGGCTAAGAGTGCAAAAAACAGTCACCTCATTACTGATACCGGGTGGTCAAAGCGTAAAATCTGTTACCACTGCAAATATCTGGGAGTTTACTGCATACTGAACTGTCAAATGACAAGGACATTCAGAGACAAATGCGATACCAATATTGTACAGAAAACAAGCTGCGAGTCTGTTTTTCCATGTGTTCAATGCAGTTAAAAACGCTACTTTTTCATTCCTTTTGTACGCCCATGTACCCATCACAATTATGGTGTAATTTCAGGATGTGACACATGCAAAGATTGCGTGTGGCTCACAATCTTGTATGCGGAATTCTGTACAACCTGCCCTGGAAAACGAGTGTTAGTAGTCATGATGGTCAATGTAACATTCCTATGTTTGAAGTATTGCTAAGAAAAAAGTTTCAAGAAAGATGCAGAAAGTCTAACAACACACGGTTGAGTGCTATGATGCAATCAGATTGTTTATATTCTTGCTTATTCTGTTGAACGATGGCAAAGTGTCAAAGTAATTGGCTTGATGTCCTTCTATGCACCAACTGTCATAAATACCTGCTGAGTATATTCGTTCAATGATAATTATGTAAAAGACTAACGATGGAGTCTGTTGTTATTTTCAGAAAGACGGACCATGCCCCGGACATATTCAATTTCTGCAACAGTGGTGGATTGAAGTGGTTGCCGAACACAGACAATGGTTGTCCTGGTGCGTCAGTTACTACAAGCGTGG
>JGI24022J15233_10009356_pt1 | contig 11027 bp, 3 predicted proteins | sample Ectturendosymbi2_FD_15233 | JGI IMG/M metagenome (IMG submission 15233)
TAAACAAGCCACCTCTGCACGAAGCATACACCGTTACTTTTGTCGAACAACCTAGTTGTCACTCTCTGGATATCTGTGAAAATAAATGGTAGCAACTAATTGACGCGCAAATCCACGTTCAGAACATGATCCTCCCCATGTGAAATAATTATTACAATGCTTTGTGTTGTTTGACTAAATGCGTACCCCAGAGACTTACTGCCCGCACATGGCTTACTATTTTTCTCTACCGTTGTTAGTCCTTTCACCAAGAGTTAGTTTTTATAGTTGGTTTTTAGTTGGTGAAATTTCAGCCATTAGCATCAACTAGTTAGATGTTTCAGTCATTTACTTATTTATTTGAGTAAATGTCTTTTTAATTTGAGTAAACACTTATTTCATGAGTCAGTTTTTTTTGTCGCCACTATTCTCGACGTCAGGTCAGTTTGTTAAGATGTTATGATTTATGAGGTTGTGTTACGAAAATTTAATTGTAGTCTTGAGTTTGTTTTTTCACTGCTGCTACTTCAGCCTTTCAACTTGTCAACCGTAAGCTTTGCTTGCAATTTTCAGGACTGAGGATGCGTAATTTTACGTGAAATCGATTTCCTAGCAAAAATTTGCTGATCGATTCCTTGCTTACACCCATCGTGGAAAGTACATACTTGTATAATATGACTGTTACACAAATAACTGCTCCCACAGATTTATAAATTACTTACCTGCTGCGGCCCACTCCGACTTTATGAAACTTATTCGATGGCCAAGACAGTCTGTATCTGATGAATAGGCAAACGCAATGCCTCAGTCCAGAGACTAAGGAAGATAAATTTAACCAGTCAGAAAAATCAGCAGTGAGTATCGTTACCGCACCAGATGAGCAAAAAATTTTTAATCATGAAAGAAAATATTTGTTTTTAGTTTTGTTTGGAGCTAGCTATTCCTGTCCACTGGTTTGACTGACACACGTTGAAACATTTTGCTCTTGCGCACGAAACTTATTGTATCATCCAAATAAAATGTGGTACATTAAAAGAAATTGTCCTTTGCGGTTGCACCATTTTGTGTTGTTTTGTAAGATTTATAATTTGGTCAGCCACACTATGTATGCTGTTGTAACGCTTTTATTTGAATGTTTTGATATTTTGTTTCATAAAATTAAATCACTGCAGAAGCATGTTATGGCCCTTAAGGATAATTTAAGATTTTATTTGCTGAAATGTTTGAAGCAAACGTAAACATATTGTTTTAAAACATTGTCCATTGCTACCTGTCCATTGCCTTTTCATAAATTATTATCATTGGTGTTAAATTGCCACTGTTGACGGCAACACTTTGTAACGCCACGACAGATCTATTTGTCTCCCTGTTTGACGCATACTCAGATTTAGCCAAATAAAGCTTACATTAACGCTTCGTTTAACATAGTGGTTTTCAAGCGGGTGCCACTAAAGGCTCACTAAGGGAGGATATTTAATTCCTGGGAGGACATTCGTTCCAGGGAGGAGTTGGGGAGGAAACGCTGTGCATGAAAAAAACTTACATTTATTCACGTTTTGTGTCAAACGGAAAACACCATTCACCTGCCGCAGCGTCCACAATATTTATAATATATAAGTCGGCCTAATATTGTTAATTGGCTAGAAATGCTTGGTTCATTACATCTGTGAGAAAGCATCAGAAATAACAATGGGTTTCTAACTGCACTTCCTGTTGCATTGTAAGAAACCATATATGGTTCACTGGAAGACTCTACAGTTTGCTTGATTTTTTGTACAGATTCTGATCTCCACGTTCAACTTGCTATTAAAGAAAATTCGCACGAGAGCAAGGTCGGGAACCTTCGTAGTTTGTTGAATGCTTTTTGCAAGCCTCTGCATTAGTCATGATTTTGGATCATTTTGTTTTCATGCGAACATACTACATCCGCTTCAGGATGGTTCCCTTTGCTGCTAATATCCTGTTTGGTCAGAGCAATCACAGCTTTTCAATCTGTTCTCCATCACAACAAATATTATAAGTTTTGGAATATACCGTTTAACACTGAATTGCAAATAATGCACTCATACTCCTTGAGGAAGTTTTGGTTAAATTATAATGTAATAGCACAATGTTTGAATGTATCGTAAAGTGCAAAGCAATTTTAAATATCCTCACTAGACAACCGGAACATCGCAAATGGCTCCTTTGGCATTCTCTGGCTGTTAAGGTAGAAACTGGAACCGCAGTGCAAATTATTTGAACTATAGCTTTAAAAGACTAGGTTCAACAAAACCTGGACCGCAAGAATGTTGCCACATTTTACGAGCTTGCCAGTTTGAATGGAGTGCAGTACGTGTAAACCAAAAAACACTTTTCTCAAATATCGATCTGTTACAACTAGACTGAGGATTGAGGATTTCAGTGTTGTCTCGTAAACATTCTGCAAAACCACCGACTTCTGCCTTTGCAGCACAAGACATGCCTTCCATCATTTTGTTCTAAATATTTCTTTTTTGTTTTCTGGCATTTTAGGGGGTGCCTAAGCTTGAGGTTCTGTTGAAACGCCCATTCGAAGGTACCACGACCACCACGTAATACGCTCTGCCATACTATTGGTTTCGATAACGGAATACTATCTTCCTGTAAATTTAATAACAACGGACCTACTTGTTTTCAGCAAATCAACAACAGTCCACCTTCGATCCGCACTACAGCACAGCGACACGTCGGCCTACCGCCACGGAAAAAAAACGAATCATTAGTTTAGTCGCGTTTTCAAAATGCTGCAGAAAGCTAGAGTTGTGCAAGCTGGTAGCAACGTTATCTGTGATTAGTTGCCAGAAGGTGTAAACGAGCTGGCAATCAAACATTTTCCGAGGAGATTGCTCTGGGCAGTTGCAAGGAACTATGCAACCTCATCAGCAACCTACGAAAGCACTTTGATATGCAAAAATATTTGATATCTTATTTAATCCGATCCTCATGAAAATTCGTAAACTTATGCGTAGGTCCCATCATATATGTTGTTATAAAATGCGCGCCCAAACATTTTGCCAAATACTTACGGAATAAAAAGTAACTAAGGAGGTAATCAAAAATTTCTTTGCTGATTCCTTTTTTTCGAATTAGCAGATTGTTGCAAAAATAAACAAAAAAGCTAAAGCAGTTTTGTATCTTCCTTGTAGGCACTTCACATGTGAATATTTCAACAGTTTTTCGTCGCGTGCAAACAGTCATTTCATTACTCGTAACATTACGGAGAAAATGAACTGCAGACCGGTGTTTAGTGATTTTAATCCGATAAAGAATATGGAAATCGTGTTTGTGAGAAACCTCCAAGCTACGTTCTCATTGGTGCTTGTCCGTTATCCTTGTGGTATCGTTTGGTTCACATCTGAATACAGTAGACTTTGTCTAATTCGTCATTGTATAATTCGTCAGTTCGCTTAATGCGTTACTTTTTTGTCAATCCCGGCAGAATTCCGAATTCCTGTCTTTTGTGTACATTCCTGTTTGTCTAATTCGCCATCGTCTAATTCGTCAATTTGTTCAATTTGTCACCTCTTTCTAACCCTTGGAAGCGTTTTCTTCGGCTAATACGTCACTTGCACTTCCGCTTTTGATGTCTAAGCAGCTAGTACGTGTGGGAATATAAACAAATTAAGGATATTTATCTGAGAATTGTTGCACCTCGCAATTTGTTTGTCGAATTTATACACGAGGGGTAAAGCGCGCCCCGACTCCCCATTGAGAGAACGCATGAAGTCTTTGCAGCTTGTTAAAGATTTAAAAGATGTTAGATTAAATGGAGGAGTCCAGCTGGAGTAGAGGATATCATTTTTGCATTCAACCATAACGTCATACACTTGTCTTTTACTGCAAATAAGAGCACTATGTCTACGAGTTACTATGATAAAGTATAACAGCTTCTATGATAGAGTTTTCACCTGTTTACATAATTCGTCACTTCGCCTAAATCAGTGTTTCTCAAAGTGGGTGGAATCGCCCCCTTGGGGCGATTTTGAGGAGCAAGGGGGCGAAAAAAGTATAGGGGGCGATAGGGGGGCAAAACGCACAAAGGGGGCGAAAATGATCAACCACTAATCGATCCTTGATTTAACTTCAGTAGCCTCCTACTATGACTTGTTATTTTTTTGCAAATTTTGATTTATTATGATAATCGTTGGAGGATGTTGCTAAAGCATTTTTTCCGTTAACTTATAACTCTGGATTGTCTATGTTCCTGGCTACAGTGTGGATTATTTTCACAAGAATTCTGAACCTAATATTGGCGTCGTAATACAATTGCTCTTTTAAGCTATTTAATGGCTTGGTTCAGCTATTTAACATTTTGTTTAAATAAAAACCTTTAATTTTACAGCCTTGTGTTGCTTTATCAGGTTTGGGGGGCGAAAACGACATGTTGAGAATGAAAAGGAGGCGATGGAATAAAAGAGTTTGAGAAACACTGGCCTAAATCGTCACTTTTTCTAATCCCCTTGAGGCAACAAATTAGGCAAATTCTACGTTATTTGCGTAACAGTAGCAGCTTGGCTGTCAATCAACACTGAAAGAAATGTGAATCTGTCAATCTGCAGTTGGTAGTTTCTGTTCTACGTGAAACCAACGTCAGACACGTCGTGGTTTCCATGCAAATCGTGGCCACAGTGGTATGGATTCATTTAAGATATCGCAGGAGTCTAACTTCCATGTAGTTCTTGAACGTCTCACGCCAGTAAAATAAAGTAATATAAACAAAGGTTTGCGCACCAACCGACTTGGATTCCATATCGTCGCAACATGCATGCGAGTATACAATAAGAAGAAAACTTCAAGTCTTTACTCTTGGAACGTGCCTGGACGCGTTTGTATCTGGCCATGTTAGATTACTAGCGCAACTAAGAGGACAAATCTAGTTCATTTTTTGACGGCATGTCTTTCTTCACACTTTAGACCAATTCAAACATCTGAACCAATCAATCGCTTGCCAGTTGAAGCGAAATCCAAAGCAGATCCTTTTTGCTGTTACAGTGAAATCGCTTTTCGACTTTACTCGCGGCAATTTGTTTACCAAACACGCTTTGCTGCATCTTCTTGCTTAAATATTGATAACTGTCTTATTTTCCGATCAAACAACTTTTTGAAGTGTTATGGGAAAGCTTTGAACGCTAAACAAAACATCTTTCATTCGTTCCAGACCTCTACAAAAAACTAATTTTAAGATTCTTGGTATGTAGCGTCGATATCAACAACAGTAAATGTTAAAAGTTAGACCGGAACGGTATAAGCTTTGCTTCCTCCGAGCTTTCTGATGATTTTGCTCTTAAACGAAAAACACAAAACATTTATGTGTATACGGTATTGCCTCACGTGTTGAAATAAGATTAGAAGTAGTTCTCAAAACGAAATTGCTAATTTCACCAGGAACTTGCCACACTGACGATTTCCACAAGTAGATTAAATGTGCAGATTTTGCTGCTGCAACTTATTAACCAACAAATCCACTTTTCAAGTAATCCAACACAAAACCTTTCTCTGACTAGCTGTAATTGTATATGTTTCAATGAAAAGTGACGCAATGGTGAAAGAAGTTAAACAGATGAAGACTCTCGACAAAATAAAACTAAGAGAAATCATAGCTGCGCGAGTTTAGAGGAATTGCACGAAAAATAATAATTTCCAAAATCTAACTGTGAAAAACGCAGGTTTCTAAAAACTAATGATATCTGCCACTTACAAGAAATGACCCACTCATCTTCTAATACGGCACGATTTCTGTTTAACTCCAGTGGCGTAGCTAGCACAAAATTTGGTGGGACGACCAAAATGTTTGATTTCAGGCGAGCAACAGTATTGTGTTCGGGACGCCGCTTCGCAAAGCACAAAAGGAGTAGATATGCTGAAAATGTGGGGGTAATGGCCCCCTTGGGCCCCCCGGCTACGCGTATGATTAGATCAACTATTTTTGCTTTCTTTTTTGTGGACGCGTCATTGCCTTTTTAGTGAATTTTTCGTTGCTAACGTGTGCAGTGCTGTTATGGTTGTAAAACGTTATGGTATCAGCGATGAAAAATCTGGTAAACATCTGCAAAAATTGCTGTAAACCACTCAAAAGTTAACGACCAGTTTTTAAATAGCGATGCTGTGGACCGAGAAATAATATCACAGAGAGAAACGGACAGATAATGAACATTTAATCAGTACCTCTAATGTAGAACAACGCAAACGTTTGAGTAATTAAATGGACCGATTTCCTGCACTGCTCAAACTAAATTATACTTCACTCTCAAAAACTTCACCTCCACGTCTTCCAAAGTTGCTGTGCTGTAAGGTGGTTCTCGTCGGTGTTTCGGTGTTTTCAGGAAGAAGTGTGCAGTAGGCTTCTGTGCGTTCGCTTTACAAGACCAAAAACTTATGTGGGAATAGTTGTAAACTCAAGACGCCATTCGGAAAAAAAATAAAAATCGCTTTTTGGCAATAACGTCCCAAACACTGACAATGAATGGCCTACCGAGGGCTCTAAATGCGGATTTTCGCCTCGTTTATTTTAAAAGAACAAACAGGTGAAGTGGTAACTGAAAATTTTTTCAGGCCCTTACAACGGCATCATGACAACTCCGTTACGTCACAATGCCCCACAATACGTTCAAACTCGAAAGTGTCCGAATTTTTTTAAATCGAAACTAGAAAACTCTCTGCATCTTTAGAGGGTTCGATTAGCTCTATAGTTCTATCGGTTGGCAAGTTATGACTGAAAGTCTTTCCACCTCCATCGGCAATTTTCATGTGTCGCTACATCGGTGCCACATTTTGTCCCAACAAAATGCTTTGTTCGCTTATGTATTAACGACCCTTTCTTGCTTGCATTTTTCGCTTATTTGATGGTTTCTGTGGTAAATATGATTACATAATCCAATTCAAGTTTGAACAAACGCTTGGTTTTGAATGGTTTATGCTTACTCGTCTCTATGTCAATTCGCGTATATCGGCCCTTTTTCTAAATCCCCGTAAGGTGCTAATAGAGATCAACTATCTGTTAATTACTAATTTACTGCTTTGCCCAAAAAACTTCGAAACAATCTTTGCTGTAGTTTCAATTTCAATTAGATGTTTATCTTTTAGCACGATTTTATGACTGTGAAATAATCCCAGCAGCAAGTTCCAATCTTGCCATCGCATGCTGTATCTATTCGCTTGTTAGCCACCCTTAATTGTAAGCCGCCTTTGATTATAAGCCGCACGAAATGGTGTAAAAAACTAATGTAAGCCGCCCTTGAAGTGTACGCCGCGCATGAACATATGTTACCTGAGCCTCAGAGATTCCTTCGTGTACTATAGCAAGTTTCACGTTTAATTGGCAACACTAGTAATGATGCTTACACCACTACAGCTGACTTCTGTTCATCAGAATCCTTGACGGAATGTGCACGTTTGCACGTGATGCTGATGGGAAGAAAGGTAATGCGAAAAGAGAGTTTGGTCAACAAAACGTAGCGAAGGAAAGACTGAGCGTCATCTAGACCAGCGGCTCTTAATCTTTTTCTAACCAGGCCTACCATTAAGTAATTGTCCTTCGTTTCAAGTCCCCCTTACTTTAAATAAGTTCAAACAACAAATGTATTTATTGGTAAATTTGCTGATCAAACTTTCCATGTTTCACGACGCATAAGGGTTCGCGCCCCCCTGGAAATTTATTACGCCCCCGGGGTGACACGCCCCGACCCCGGTTAAAAATCACTGATCTAAACCGTTTGATAAGCAAGAGAAAAAATATAAGCCGCCCTTGATCGTAAGCCGCACGAAATGAAAAAACATTATAAGTCGCCGCTTACAATCGAGTAAATACGGTGTGCTCTTCATTTGCGTTTGAATATCTGCATATATTGCTTCTGTATCGGCTACCACTTAGTAACTTGACCACTTTGATGCTCAAGAAGGTCGTTTTGAAAAAGAAACCCAATCCAAGTGGTTACAAAATCTCGCAGTTCTGTCTTTTCACAACACAAGGCACTTGCCGATGAAATAAAGCAAAAGAAGCGAACTCTCGTTTTATACTGAAAGCTGAGGTGTTAATGAGCATACGTTATCCACCACAGCTGACTGGAATTCGATGCACTGCACGAACAGTGATCTCCGTTTTTTATTTTTGATGCAAACAAGTTGAGGTAAAGGCTTTATTACAGGAAGTTAGAACAGTAAAGTACTGTAATATTGAAAGTGCTCCTAAAATATTGCTGTATGTTGCCACAAACTGCTACATACGGTTATATACTGCTATATACAGTTAAATACTGTTGCGTTATGCGTTATGCTATATACTGTTATAGCAGCATTGCTATTCATCTGTTTATCTGTTTATCGGCCTGTTCCAATCGTTCGAGTTGTGACAGCAAATACCACGCTAGATTCTAATTTGGCATGCAAGTAACCATTATTCAGTATTGTTTGTTTGCTGTCAGAAATAAAATAAACTACAAACTACCTCTAACGAAACTCCGGACCAGGTATGTGTTTTCGTGCCCTAAAATAACTCAAATGGTAAAAAGCATTTCATGTTTAATTCCGAATAACAAGCATTCCTTGCAGGGCCGGATTTAGGTGATGCAACGCCCCCAAGCTATTCCGCTTGTGAGGCCCCATCTCCCACTGTTACGAGGGAAAAATGGAACAGCGCTAAGCCGAAAATGACTATAGTGACGCTCTACAAGTACGATCAATAAATAATTTGTAAATCCTTACTAGAATATCCCACGATCACTGCGCTTGTTGCTACTTTCAACGCAAAAGCTTTCAATGACACGGAATTGTGCAAATCGTGTTTGGCTGGCGGGAACACGATTAGTAATTTCGATTTCGACCGAATGGTTACTGTGACAACCTGCCCTTGAGCAATGTGGCCCTTCTTTAATTTTTAATTCTTTTTGATCTTGGAGAAGATCTTTCTCCTGAGCAGTAAGTAACTATCAAGCTAAGAAATAAGGGTACCCGTGCTTGGATAAACTAAGAACCACTAATCTAAGGCATCAGACCCAAGTGCGGTTCTATCACTTTCTTTCTGTTTGCTTACTCTTCGTCTCCTCGGATAGCGTTGTGTGGTTGCCATTTGGCAAAGTGACTTTTGCTAAATATTTAAGCTCATCGAAATCTTTTCTGATTTTCTTAGCATGGGAACAATACAAATTTGCAGAAGTACTCAATAGCAATTTCATTCCTGATCGATTTTGTTTAAGAAAATTAAAACACAAAACATCACATCTAAATATACTAAAGAAACGCTAACAAAACTACTGTATTGCTCAAACGCAGATGAAGCAACTATGCTTTTATTGCAGTATACTGCTAGACCTATCTCTTATCTGCAGTATAACCTGATCAGGTGCATATCAAACACGAACAACCACAACACCAGGCGAAAGAACAAGTAGGGTTCATAAGTTCTTTCGCCTTATTCACACGTAACACGATTCACCAAACGCAGGACGCAGTCAAGGTGCTTTGTGTATAACGACACTATAGTCCGCATGCTGATTGACCAACGGTCATATTGATATTCATGGAAACGCGTTGGAAAACCCTGGCATTGCCAACACGAAATCTGATTAGGTGAAAAAAACTAAATTTCATGAAGGACAAAAATTGTTGACAAATAATTATGCAGATCAGTATCAGTTTATTTGGGAACAACTATAAACAAACAACAAATCATGCCACAGAAAACAAATCACATTAGAACAGCGTTTATTTTGTTCCCAGGACACCTGGAACAATCATACGGTTTTCTAGTCAGGTGCCCTGAATCATATACCGGCAATTGACTCTACGCGTACCACAGTTTGCTGGAAGCCCCCTTGGATCTTGAGGCAATAGGTTTAAGCCTGCATAGCCCATTGGCAAATCCGGCCCTGATTTCTCGGAAGATACAGCTCCTTCTGAAATAAACTCTACAATCTGGAATTCCGTAGCGAATTAACCAGAGTCCATGGGTCAGAACGGTAACGGAATATTGCTGAAAAGTTAACGGCACAACCAAGGGCTGTGACAGCGCCTGTTTATAATGGGGCAAAAGACACCAGATTTTGTTTCGCTTCAGAAAATTCAGTTTTCTTGAACCTAATCTTTTTAACTAACTTCTTTCGTTGCATAACGTCTGTGGTTCTCGCAATTTTTTTTCAAAACGCGTTTATGTATTTTTAAATATTTGACTCTTAATCGCAGAACAAATCAGATGACGGTTCGTGCGGTGGATATGCATCCGTGAACGAGTGTTTTATGAAGATGCAAATCATTTGGGACTTCAAACCAATTTGACTTTGGACTTCGCAATGGATGGTAATAGAGTAGATCAGCATATTTCCTTAAAATCGCTCATAGTATTACAAAGAAAAAGAAACCGTCGGATGAAGTCATCGTAGTTTCTCTCAAATGCAATTAGGCGCACTTGCGATTCGCACGAAGGTTGGCACAGTAATGCAACGCCAACCGTTTCACTATCTTTTCTGCAACCAATAGAAATTGCATTCTTTTCCCTTTTCTGTGTCCCAAACAGCATTATTCTGCTGTAGGTGTGCAGACACCACCTGGCGAGAAAAGTTCTATATCGACAGGTAAACAAAAACGATTGGTGGCTTAGTAGAACGAAGAATCCAAAGAAATTACAAGCGAGAACCCCTGCCAAAATTTACAGAGTACATACACACTGGTTATGAAAAATCTTCCCCCATTGTTGCAAACACGAGACTGAGGAGGCCTTCTGTGCAATCCAATCCATAGTTAAAAGTAGTACTTTGTGCTTACAGACTACAGTAGTTTACAGTTTAGTCAGGGATTTTAGGTGTTTTAGGGACTCGATTTAGAATCAGAGAAATCGAGTTCCTACAGGTCCATAACAGTTACCTAACATTATCCTTAAAAAAATACTAAGCCTTAGTATTTAGAAAGCGGAAAAAACTAGTGTAAATGCGAAAATGTGCAAGTGCGTAAAAAGATGTTTACTTTGCCAATACTTTTACATCAGGCGCGCAACCAGGGGGGAATTTGGGGGCATCCCCCCCGAAAAAGTCAAAACA
>JGI24022J15233_10009357_pt1 | contig 11027 bp, 7 predicted proteins | sample Ectturendosymbi2_FD_15233 | JGI IMG/M metagenome (IMG submission 15233)
GATTTCAAACAGTTGTTAGCCAGTGTTTTCATGTACAACATACCCTTGCGGGATATATTCTCCATCTTTCTGGAGGCAAGCAGCGCCATATCTGATGTAGTCTTCCTTGTATTTTCGCTTATTAGCCTTCGCAACCGACATTATTGCACTACACTAGATGTCTTCGAAAAATAATGATTCGTTAAGAAGCAGGTTGACATGTTTCATCGCAGAAAAATTTAATCTAACTTGTCAAAACATAACATCACCTCAACTTCAGCAAAGTATAATTTCAATTTAACCTTGCTGATAAATTAAAGTTTAGCTTTTTTACATATGATTCGTACTTAAGCTACGCAGTACGCTTAACCTAACTACCTACCTATAGCAACCGTGGCTAAATTTGAACAACAACAGTCGTTATTCGATTGTGACTTTTGAACATTGTTGAACGCTAAAAACGCAATAATTGCAAAACAATGAACTAGTTGACAAGTACATGTTTCTTTGAAAAATACGTTTGTGACTTAATAGTTAGATTTCCTTCCTTAGGTATTGGAGTAAAACAATTTCTCATGCACCAAATCAGAAAGAATTTCCCACTGCATGGATGAAATTTCCCACTGGTGGGAAAATTTCCCACTAGGGAAATTTCCCACTAGGGGGAAATTTTCCACCGGTTAAGAACCCCTGATATAGCTCAACAGTTGCTCCAGAATGCATAATTTACAAAAACGAGATTACAAAACTAAGATGTAACGGCAACGCCCTTGTCACGCGAGAAGCTTTCTTTCGTTTTAAAAATTTTAAGAAGTCCAAGTTACGTGTTAAATAGCCATATACCCTAATTTGTTTTAGTTCCAAAGTTTTGATATACGGTTTAAAATGGAATGATGGAAGTTTGGGTTTAGTTTCCATTTTAGTTTGCCAGTTTCTTTGCTTATCATATCAAAAGGCTAAACAATCAATTATTTTTGGTAATTCCATCAGATTTATGTTGTCTTCAACATACTACATGCGATTTGATTGTTCGCCGATATTTTTTACTCCATGCTGTTGTTTTTGGACTTCAACTAGTTTTTCTGCAAATTGTGTTGTTTACCTCTGTACCTCGTTTATCAAAGTTGTTAGTGGATTTTTTGTAAATAGTCATTAGTGCACAAAAACTGCGTTTATTATTGTTGTTATAATAGCTATTCATTAACTGATAACCGCATGAAGTTAGTTTTTTTTATTCAAAGAGTTTAGTTAGTGCATTGGTATTAATTCACAGTGTTTGTTGTCAGCAATTAGTGATAGGCGAAGATAACCATGTTTCATAAAAAAGGCAGAAAATTGCTAAAACTCCTTGAAAATTTATTACTTTTTAAATGTTTCATTTAAAAAAAAACACGATTTGTTGTACAGCAACTAAAGCAATCAGACTGTTTGTGGTAGTTCTCATTAATCGCGCATCTGCCGTTCATTTTCCTTTCAGTGAGGGAGCACCCAATTGCCTTTGCCAACAGAACAAAGAAACGAAAAGATGAGAACTCGGCCCACGATTTATTAACATCAGATTTCAAGTGGCCAAAAGAACTTCAGGAAATTCCAGGTNAAAGAAACCATGCGCAATTGACGTTTTTGTCAAATTTGCAACCAANGACAGCAANGTTTAGCTGCAATCGCGTAATTCCGGTNGTAGCCCCTCAGCNAAACGTTTCAGCATCCGAGCTTGACGGCTTTTCGGAGGAAATTTTATCTCAAGATTCTGGTCTGCGGTAAGCTGGTTTTTGCTTTCTACGAAAGACAACTGAACACTGGCTTTGCTGGACGTGTCGAACAAATCTGCAGTAGGTTTATTACTCACGCTAAATGATGTCTTTCACTGACAGAGACAGAAGCTGTTTCTATATTTCCACCTACGTCGCCGGAAAAACCCTGTTGGTTTTCTGCATGTGATTATATGAGTCTTTGGCCGCACGCCTTCCACTCTAAGCAGTGGGAACCCTGCAGGAAATGCTAGCCAGCTTGACCGAAATCAGCTTTAGCTAAATTTTAAAAAGGCTTAAAACTTAATGACCTGGTTCCTTCAGTCTATCAGCAGCTATTTTTTTCAAGGCGGTCTGGCGAGCATTTCTAACGAAATGTGCGTAAGTTTTGTATTTTTTAGTAAGGGGGGTGTTGCGGCCAAGATGACGGTGTGTTCCTCACGTGTGATACCAGAGCTATGCTATTGGAGAACATCTTTTTTCTGATTGACGGGCAAGCTTCGTAACTGCGTCCCATGAGGAAATTCACCGATAAGACAAGTTGAGTCGACGTAGGCGGCTGCACCGGAGCACAGCCTACTGTGCCATAACCTCTACGAGAGCGGATGATGGATTTGTGTGGAATGTGGATAATCAAGCTCTAGGGAACAGTTGCGAAGGAGGGCAAGCCAGATGATGCAGAGCATATGTATCCCACTCGGGGGGCAAGCCTTTTATCTGCCGCAGGTTTGTTTATACAAAGTACATGAACTTAAAACTGAATTCACTGTAGCGTACCTTTAGGTTAACGATACTAATACGGATAGTGTATGACCAAGCCAACGCGAGGAGCTTGTTTTTTTACTAAACTTTAACGAGGGTTCACACAGACAGCTTTTCATGAGGGTCTCTTTCAAGCCATTTGTAATTGCATACTTCGTGAACGGCAGAAACGGAATAAAACTCACAATTTGTACTCTGTAGAAAGCTTGGTTATTATAATTTAGCAAGTGTGCCTTCAATGTTGAGAAACATCCTACATCATTCTTCCAAAGCAGGCCGCTTTTACTATGCAACTGGATATTTACTTGTATTCTTTAAATAAAAAGTCTTTATCCCATTCTCTAAGATATCTCATTGTCCAGCACCTTTTTTGTTTGCTGACAATAACGATGAAACCAACTCACACGAGCAAATCAGCATTCACACAAGCAGATCACAGTTTCGCCAACAGATGTAGACGTAGAGTTTTTTAGAGTATTGTTTTTACAGTCTGACGTTTTTTGTTCCTTGTCGGAAAAATATGCAAACTCGTGGAAGCACCGTCAAATGAAAATTGCAGTATTATAAGAATCTTTCAAAGAAGAAAACAGTTGAGTAAAAGCAGCGTGTAAATGTCGTATACAATAATGTTAGATGTGTGCAGGGGTGTAACGAGATGGGGGCAAGGGGGCGCAATTCCCCGGGCACCGAATCACTGTGGGCGCCGCCGAAAAGTCCCAACAATGTCACAAGTACTTTCTTCAATGCAGTACATTTGCTTCCGAAAGACCTCAGGTTCGAACATGGGGGCACCAAACTTGCTTCTTGCCCCGGGCGCCATTTAATCTCGTTACGCCCCTGAATGTGTGCTTGCGTTTATCCCGGTATCGACAACAGTAGCATGCATTTTTTCGTTCTCCTTATGAATAACCGCAAGAAAAGCATCGTTTTTATTCAAACGTCTTGAAGCAATTATTCAAATGCACAATACATCTCACAAAACGGTTCCAAATATGGTATGCAGAAACATAGAAAAAGCCTGTTGCTGGCATGGCCAGTAACACATTCAATGGACTTAAACCAGGGGTGGACAATTAATTTAGCTTGGCGGTCACTTTACGAAGGCGGGAATTAGCGGAGCGTCGTACCTTCTAAATGGTAATAGAAGCAAGTCGCGGTTCAAGTTATTTGAACTTTTATCCTAATTGCTTACCCAGCCCATAGCATTGCCCGCCCCTGACTTAAACAGTCTCAAGTTTCTGCATTTAGTTTGATATTTTGGAGTTTGTATTGTATAACGGCTTCACGCCTACACGCAACGTGCTAGGCGCTAGGCGCAAGCATGTACTGAAGTAACAAGAAACACCCAAGTACATGAAAGAACAGGAGGGTGCATACGTGGCGGTAGTAGAAACGTGTACACATGATGGAGCTAATACGTTTATTTTGATGAAATACAAGCATAAAGGTCACACGCACGAATGACACCATCACGATTTTTTTAATATATCGCTGCGATGACTTCCAAGTAGACCGATATATAAAATGCATGAGGAAGTAAGTAGGGGGGCTGCAGGGGACCACGCGTCATTTAAGCTGCAGATTTCCAGGTATGCAATATGTAAGCCATGTATTCTTTCTGATGTATTTGATACAAAAACAACAGCACCTACTGCTTGTTGCAAAACGTGTTTAATTTCAAATAACATAGTTAAAATAGCTGTTGTTCTTCGGACACTTTATGTTTTTATTGTTTCGTCCGCACTGCAAAGTTGACGATAAGTTGCGCTTATCGCGCAAAACTCATTTAATTTCCTTGGTGTCAATCTTGTAGAGAAACTACAATGCATGAAAACCCTTACTTCTCTGTCTTCTGAAACAAGGTTTCAGAGTTCTTTATTTCGTTTCACTCGTATAAATCTGTGTTTTCTACCTTCACACAATCTTTTTTTGACGCTCCAAACAAATTTCAACAAAATGTAACAGAAGTTCGAATGTTTCCATTCTCCATTAATTAAAGTTAGTTGTCAGAAGACCCTCTTTTCACCTTGGAAATGCCTTCCGAAAGCTGCAAATTTTATCCAATTCCTGTGGACAAGAAGTCGATAAGCACTGGAATAACGAAAAAAATAAGTCATTTGTAAAATATCGGAACTTGGCATCGATCTACGTGAAAGCATCTTGATGCTGTGGAAATTTACTCAGGAATGCTGTTAATGCCTCACCTGTGAAGATCAGCAGGAACACTGGTTGCAATAAAAGCTATGAAATAAACTTGTTCAGCCTTAATACTGTATTTTGGTTGCGAGATTTGATATTCGTTTGTGGAAATAATATAACAAAGTTTAAGTAAACCTTACTTGCACCGCATTACGATTGTATATCTTGCATCAGTCCACTATTATTTGCTGTTGATATTAGGTGTTACAACACGTAGCACATTAAATCTAATGTACTAAATAAAGTTTTTAACTTGACCGGTTTAGTCACAAGTCAACGTAGATAAGAAAATTCTGTCACCAGTTACGAATGCGTACAATTGCCATCTACTATTCACTACCAGCAAACAATGCATACACGCGCCATGCTGTTGATTATTTTACTTTACGCGATAAACCATTGCCCAACCGAGCAAATTGCGAACTAGCTCCAAACGACTTTGCAGAGAGAGCGTTTGTCCAACACAACAAATTCGAGAGATTGGTCAAAAAACAATTTCACCACAACAGCACTGATCGCAGGCAGTCAAACGTGAAGCCAAAATCAACGCACGAAACGCGACACAACCCAATTGAAACGGCACTGATTGGTGATTTTATTGGAGATTTTGACGCTGTACAGCAGTCAGCTTTTGTTGCGCCAGGCCCATATTTGCACAATTGGCATGCGCAGTTGCAAAACCCTGGAGGTAACATTACAACGCACACCACACACGCAAGAGTTATTACGTTCCTCTTCTGCACACGGTACGCCAGGCAACATGGTTGCAGCACCAATTTGCAATGTATTAGTAAGCACCGGCCTAGAATCGAAATCCAGACCTACCAGTACCAAAGCGGACGCAATAACCACCAGGCCACGGGCTGCTGGTTTAGAATTGCGTTCTCTGTACTAACATCATTCCACAGCGATTTTAGTCGTATGCTGGCTACGAATCGTGGTCATGTCATGAACGTGCGCTGCAAGAGTAAGGATTGTATGTCCCGGCGATACAAGTTGCTGGTCAAAAGTAAATGTTTCAGAATGAACAATATTTCCATAACATTAGGCCTACAGTAAACCAATAAATTCCTTATATATTTTTTCGTTTGAACCCTGAGCGGTAATGCTTTTGATGAACCGTGTTCCTACTTCGCCTAGCAACTTTCAAGCAACAACCTAAAACAACAACGTTTGTTCTTTACTTTTTCCACATCTCAAATTACTATCCATATTGGAACTGTTGTACTCAAGTTACGAATAAAGCTTTGGGTGCAGTAGAATCTTTCCAAGCATAAGTTGTGAAATAAATTCTCCGCTCCGTTTTATCAGGTTGATTTTTAAATTTATTTCACATTTTTTTTATTTCAAACCTCCTGCAGTTTTTCTATGCTTCTAACATTTACCTTTAGCAAAATCGTCAATGTGCATGTTTAACGAACTGAATTGAACAATTCAGCATTTCATCAATTATGTCAAATACTTTGTTGAAAGTTCAACTAAATTTTTGTTTTTTAGTGGCAGTCTTCTTTACAATTTTCTTTGAAATATCGCGGAAGGTTATCCACTTTTGAATCGATATTTTCTGGTGCTTGGAAACCTTTTTCGGTGATGATGCAGCAACGAAGTAAGGTCTCCAATTAATTTAAGATTATCTTCCTACCAATTTTTTTTCAACTACTACTTGTGGTGCATCACAAATTGCAAAAATTTCCAAAACCACCATTTGTCAAAAAATAAACAAATCAAGATGTTGAGTACGATTGCATGAATGAATCTGTAAGTTTTGTTGCACTAATATTGAATCAAAATAAAGAAATTCAAAAATAATATCAACGCAAGGATATAACCAACATTTCTATTATAATTTGAATATTGTCAACGCTTTCAAAACGTATACCATTTATTTGAAAAACAGCAGTTTTATTGTAATACAAAATTTTTTTTTAGATAATGCCAAATGTATTGAATCATACCAAATATGATGACGAATGCTGAACGTTAATATATGAAATCTTGAAAAAAACAACATAAGACTTTTCAGAGCGTTACTGATAAAAAAACGTATTGTACCTCTGGAAGGTTCGTTTGTTTTGCGCCTTCTTCAAGTGCTCAAAAGCACACGTCAACTCTGTCGCTCTGAAAATGTAAATGTTTCAAAGCTAATCGCAGGATAGTCTTTCCAGATAAAGCTGGTGCAGAAAAAATAGCGATTTAATCTATCAGCATATGTTCATATGTTCGATTTTGGTAAAACAAATGCTCATATGCTTGATCAAAAACGTTGAAACACATATGGTTGACGTCATTTTACGAATGACCATAGAGTTAATGTTAAAACCTACAGCACAGTAAGAGTATCGCTGTTTAGCAAAAATCTTCCGAGATGTTGCTGTTAACGAAACACATTTATTTTATTGCAAAGGATTTAACATAAGATTACTCCGACACTTTGATCAGCACAGCACTTTGATCAGCAAGAACGTGATTTGGAAAGCCACTCTTTAGTTGATTAGTTAATGTTACTAATCGTTGTACGGAACGCGAAAATAAACATTCAAATGTCTGAAAAATTATTTGTCCAGTATTTGCAGCAATCGTAAACAGCCTGTTTTGTGGAGGCGAGGTTTTAGAGAGTTCGCCTTGACATTGCACGTTGCAGGTTTGCTATTGCAGCAGATGCAACGCAAAGACCTCTTCTGCGTAAATGTGAACGCAGCAACCCATTGTGTAGTATTCCTCTGTAGTATTCCCCGTTGCAGCATAAATAGCGCAACCGTGCATGCATATGCTGGTCAGTTACTCATATAAAACGCGCAAGAACAATCTATACCAGATCAGATGCGTGGATTTATTCCCAGAGCCATAAGATCAAAGTTTGCTTTGCAGAAATTGTTTCCAGTTTTTCATGCATCGCCAAAATTTACCTTCCCACGTGCCACGTAAGAACAGCATGTGTTTTGCCTAACGTCATTTATTGAATCACGGATAATGCTGTCATCGTCAAACTATAATCCATAAATAAATACACTCAACAAGGTGCCTTCCACGAAAATCAAAGCATAAATGGTCCAAGCAAATATTCAACAGTAGGAGCCAAACAAGCAAGCGATGAAGCGGCTCAGAACAACTTTTCTCCTTCCTGCTGTAAACTCAAATTGTAACTGGGTCTGTTTGTTTTAGTTTGTCTGATATGGTGGTTTGTTGTTGGCGCTTTATAACTACTAAGGTCTTGTAGCGCCACGACTGAATTTGTGCAATTTCTGCTTTCATTTCTCTCCGTTCGATTTTGTGTTCTGAGTGGGTTCCCTGCAGCTCTTCCGCATACCGTGCACCTGGTAAGAAGGCTGCAGTGCCAATTTACAAGGTCTTGTTAAGACCCGGCCCGAGAGGGTCTTACCAAGACCTCGAACTCCCGACCTACCAGCACCGAAGCGGGCGCACTTACCACGAGACCACGGGCTGGTGACTGGCTCTGATTTCCCACAGCTTGACCAAACTCGATTCAACGCCAACTCAGTCGCTTCGAGCACAAATGAGTCATTATTGGATTAACATTTTGGCCGTTCCATCGCACGAATCCGCGCCATCGACGCTTTGAGCGCTCTTGCCGTAACATCAATCTTACACTTACCAAAAAACAATCAAATAAGAACCAAAATCATCCGTTCATAGCTCAGACAGCTATTAACTATTTCTTAGTGTCTAGCTCAAGTGTTGATTAGAAGTGACGTTTCAAAAGACTCTAAGAGTAAGATAAAAAGTTCGCAAGTCACAAATTGTGTTTCGGTCTGGTCGTTTTACAGCAAGTATTGTCAATGGTTGTTTTTGTACTTTACACTACAAGTGAAAAGAAACAACTTACAGATAAATTTCTTTCCTTCAGTTCATCGCGCAACGCGTTTCTTCCAACGTAGTTTATGTTGCACCACACCAGCTTCAGTTTTTTAATCTTTCTGAGGCAGGGAGTCAGAGATCGTGCTCCTTTGTTACCAATGCGGTTGTAACTCAAATTAAGGAAGTTCATCTTGTACACAAAAACATAGCTGTTATTATTGAAGGATGGTGCAGACCGGGGGTCTCCAAACTACGGTCCGCGGGCCAAATCCGGTCCGCGAAACTATTTCATCCAGCCACAAAGACATTTTGTCAATAATGTAAAAGTATTACATTTACGAAAAACTTATTGATTTGGTAGAATGCAACATATCCCGAAACAATCACGTTACGCAAGAAGTCCGGCTTATGTGGCCCTTTCACAAAAGGTTTGGAGACCCTGGTGTAGACAAGGAGCTGAACATCATATATGTTGCTATTCTTCCTGCTACTCATTTTCTTATAGTAGTTACCATGCACCAGGTTTAATTTCAAAAAACGAAGTCTTTCTTCTGGTTATTGTTTATATTTAGTTTATTTTCCGATGTTTCTTGGAGCGTATAGAGTATGAAAGGTAGGGCAGACGCCAGTTGTGCGCTACTGGAGAGGGGGCGCCAGAAAGAAAGGATTATTTTCACACTGTATATTCTAAAAGAATAACTTTTTTAATTGGAAATGTGTTACCTGGAGTGACTGCAACAGGCGTGCAGCCAAGGAGCCACATGAGACATAGCCCCTGAACTGAAATGAATAATTGTCATATTTTAACTTTTCCTGCGTTTTCAAAAACTGTGAGGCGTGTTGAGGAGCTAGCTACAAAGTGTGCCAAGTGTTTTGTCACCACAGCACGCCTACCGCAGAAAATGATACGATGACCTGGACCATCTTCTTCGAATGTGGAGGAGTGATGAACCAGTTTCAGTTTCAGATCATCCTTGCGAAAGGCAAGCTTTCGAGTTCACTAGTATGTTGACCTACCATTGACATTTGCAGGATGTAACGCTTTGAGTAGCTTCTACGATTCATCAATCCATACGACAGCGATTCTCAACTTATGGGTTTTGACGCATGACGTGAGCCACGCATGGAAAATCAACTCAGTAAAACAAGATGCTGTAAATACCTATGTAAGTTATAACCTTTACGCACGGAATAATACACACTTTTCAATATTATAAGCCATACTAGCTACCGAGTTGTGATCCTTGAGTAGTTCACGTGGTATTTATACGCAGCGATCACACCTTGGTGACTAACAACTTTTTTATTATAGGCTAACGCAACTACTCTGCATACATAAACTCTCGTTTCCTATTTTTTGTACTGTTACATCACACAAGGCATTTGATCGTGATGTGTATGGCATATTCAGAGTTTCATGGTGCGAAATATTCTGCATGAAAGAGTAAAGGAAGATGTATGGCATCAAATTGAATTCTTCTTCAATCAAGTAGTACAATCAATCCTTAGGCTGGGCCGGTGGTAAGCAAACTGCTATAATGAGACTTTGATTAGGAGTGTAGGTGGATTCTTTTCTTCCACAGATTAATTTGTTTCAGCGTAGAGCACCATTAGTGTCAGGCAGTGCTTGTTAAACAGGTTTCTCAAACTCACCGACCTTTCTCAGGTTATCACCAGTCACCGCTTCAACTTTAACACGTAAATCAAAGTGAGTTTAAATTTCGTTGCAGTCTATGATTTTATGAAAAAACATGTCAGTGGGTCACGACATCATCATTTCGACTCTTGAAGCAGTGGGGGTTCTCGGTAAGGAAAGGGTTTAGAACCACTGCAAATGTGTTGACCAACCTTATTTTCTAACGCTAGTAATTAACGCGCGGGTTGTTTTTCGCTCGACTGTGAAATTTTCAGTGATGTTGCTTTTCTTCATGTACAACACAAATCAAATTTTTATCATCATATTGTGCGTTTTATGGTCAATTCGTCATGGGAAGGTGAGACTTGTCGTGGGTGTTATGGATCAAATCCAACGATTTCATCCCTCAATTAAACTTTCTGACTATACCACTTGACTGCATTGAATTTTATTTTGTTTCGGGAGCTCAGGCAGCGCCAGGTGACCATTTGAAACAATATATAAAATGTATAAATAAGTCTGATTTAGCGTGCAAGCCCTGCACATGCTTTCTTCTCGTTCAGCACAGCGTTGGGAAGAATTAAAAATGCCACCCGAGTGGCTGTAAAGTTGGAGTCTGAATCGAGGTGGAGCGCAAGAGAAGATGCAGTGAAAATGTCGAAAAGTACCTTGACAACATATCGCATGTCGTCCAGGACAAGCCAGAAAATGTAAATGAGGCCGCAGTGAAACAGTTAATGAGGCAACGAATTATGTAATCGCATGCTGAGTTTTCATTTTCTGATTTCTGGGACTTTGGCGCCAAATACGCATTTGCGTTACCGTGTATAAAAGAGGCTGCAGGATCCAAACATGTATTTCCGTGATGTTGTTCTGTATCGGAA
>JGI24022J15233_10009360_pt1 | contig 11026 bp, 5 predicted proteins | sample Ectturendosymbi2_FD_15233 | JGI IMG/M metagenome (IMG submission 15233)
AGTTCAGTGAAATTTAGCTGCATCGACTAGCAAAATCAAAAGAATCGTTGACATGGAACAAAGCTGGAGCATACAAGTAAAAAAAATTTTTTTTTTTAAAGAATTATTTCCCTATAGATAGATTTTTTTTTTCCCTAGAAAACAACCATTTTCGGTTAATCTGGATCTTCGCCTAAACCGGATGAAATCGTCGGTGAAATCGAATACGTATAACCGAGGTTCACTGTAATAAATAAAGTTGTTACTTTTATTCAAAGTTTATAGAACCTGCCAGCGCGACTTACGGGTGGGATTGTGCTCATGGAAACATAGAAGTCACGTTAGAATACAAAACATTGTACAACTACCATTGGATGTACCCAATGTTAATTAGAAGTTTTGCAACAAGTTTGAAAAAAACTTTAAAACATATCTCGTAAATGTGGGATCATGCAGTTTTCATAATGCTTTTAAGAAAGGGCAGTGCAGTCTGGATTGCAGATTTCTATTACTTAAAGCTTTACTTAATTGTAGTAAGAACAGCAGGTCCGTAGCCACTGGGGTATTCGGGGGCTGTTCCACCACAAATTTTGTTGTGCCTAGCAAATTTTTTTAAACATATGCACCATTCAAAACGAAAATCTTGCCCCCCAAAACCTTAACACCTCGCTACGGGCCTGAAGAACAGGTTTACAAGCTTGCACACTTTCAGTGATATTGATACGGTAACCATTCAGCCATTTGTTTGTTCAAATTTTGTTCTCTGCCCCTTACAACACTTTTGCAGAAGATAAAGCACCAGATGTTTTGTGCAGTTGTATGCAATGTGTAAAATTGTGCTCCATGAATAAAGCTTTGCAAGAACGAAGGTAATTGATGGTATTGAATTTTTTTCATTTAGTATGGAAAACGTTTTTTGAAAATGTGTGGGAACACTGGACGGGGTTTTTTGAAAATGTGTGGGAAAATGCGTTTTTTGAAAATGTGTGGGAACACTGGACGGATGGGACATGTGCAAAAACGTTTGAGAAGCCATGTCTACACCATAGGTGTAGGAGCAGGCAAAAATTTGGGGGTGCGAAAGATTTTTCCGCAAACTTCCCCAAACTAGCCCGTTTTCGGGCCCTGTGATACATTTTCAGGTAACTCCGTGCGAATGTTTCCTCCCACACAGATTGTGAACACTTTCTTTTGGGATGGCAAAGTCAAGATGAAAAGGTGAGCAAATCATCTTTTTTATACCGTAGTCCCCTCTGCTTTGTCGCATATAATGTGATTTTTTTACTTCCTGCACGGTGTGCTGGCAACACTGGTGTCAGCAATTGCTGGTTTTTCAAAATTCGCGTAGAATATCGTTTGCCTGAGTTTGTTCAACGATAAGACTTGGAATACTGCGATTTTATTTCGATGTTCTTGATTCCCTAGGTGTTTCTCTGTACTTGGCATCATATCTTGTGTTATTTTGCAGATAACTGCGACTGATGTTTGTAGTGTTTTGTTGGTATTGGCAAAAATACGTTTAAATTCTTTGCGTTTAAATTCTTCATGCAGCATCACCTGTTCCACACGAACCGGGACAACAAACATTGTTCGCCTTTGTTCAAAATAATTAATCATGCAAAAATTCAATCGCGTGATTCTAGAGCGGTAAACAAGTTTTCGAAACTCCGGCCATAGGCGATTTTTCTAAAAACAACTCGAAACAATTTTTATTAGTCAGAAGCAGTGGCGGTTTTTGTCATTGATTGAGAAATGCTTGCTTGTTTTAGAGGCGTTGTTCTATTCGGGAAACATCTGCCCTTACACCCAAGGCGTTCTTTACATTGCTCGTCGGCTAGCCTGGAATGGCGTAGCGAAGTAGTTACCCAACATAACCTTGCTCGAATTTTCTTTTTTATTTGCGCTGTGTTATTGGTGTCTCATACCGGCGCATTGGGCAGCATCGTATTTGTTTTTCATTAACTGGATGTTGCTCGCCAGGGAAAAAACTGTTTTTGAAACACTTGAAGTGATGTAGCCTATTATTTAAATTTGAGGTGTTTGCGCAGTTGTTACCGTTTTGCATGCTCTTAGAAATAAGGTATTTCTCACGCAAGCTGTTTTCTCAACATCATCCAGTCTGAAACCTTATCTCAGTAGCTTTGTTTATGCATAATATACATTGTGACAAAGAAGCTAATTTTTTGCACCAATGTTCCTACATATAATTTTGGTAATGTATTGAGAAAGCTTATTATCACTTTAAAGTTACAATAATGCGTGAAACCTTGATATTGCTTGCGAAATATCATGTAGCATTGATTAATCCTTAATAGCAAACTTCAGCAAGACTGCATCAAAGTTTCGCAGGTGCTTCAGTAATATGTGGCAAACTCAATTATTGCAGCTTTTTCAGCTGCTTCTTAAAACAGTGAATAGGAGCAAAAATGTCTTGTTAGTGGACGGGAANTTAATCTGGTTAGATGGCTTTTCGTGCAATGAAAAGGGCTAGGTCAGTTCTCCAACCCTNCAGCGCTAACCAAGGGTGTATTCCTCCCAGTCANGTGAGGTGACCACGTGGTTCATACCTACGCAAGGGCGGGAGCGCCCTCCACGCTTCAGTAGCTGGAGATGTTCGTCTGACTGCTCGACTGGCGCGCGTAATCTCGTGCTCGCTGTCTGCACTTTTCCGCTAAGCAGAAAAGACAGTAGTTTCGGATGAACATCACCCTGCGTTATGGTTATTGTTATTTTTTTCTCCCGTACGATATAGGGCTGTAAGTGTGGCAATCAAGGGTTGTAATTCATTCACGGCGTGCTTACTTACCAACATGGAGCAGGAGAGGTTTCTCAAAGCCAATATATTTTTTCATGGGCTTTTTCACATTAGACATTTGTATCTTCTCTCTGGAAACTAACGCCGGGTGAATTCCACCTGGTCAGGTATGGTTTTCCTTTTAATCAATATCAGCATCAAGTTAAAGTACAAAGTAACTTTGTTAGTGCAAAAACTACGGAATAAGAGTTACGTTTCCAGTGTAATTCGCGTAAGCAAGAATGAAAGTTTCGTTTATTTTATTTTTTAAACGGGTGACATTAACCCTGAGTTGTAATTCATGTGAGGTAAACTCAGGGTTAGCATGGTAGGTTAAGGTTTGCAATGGTGTCTTCAAATCGCCGCTTGGTGTCGCTAGTACATCGAACGAACATTTTCATTAACTTTGCCCCCATCATTTTTACTCTAAGTATCAAAAGCGATTGTAGACAAATGCTTTGAATTAGGAGTGAACTTCTTTGACACCGCCAAACCATAGAGCAACCATGTTTCGGAAGAAGTGCTAGGTAGAGCGCTGGAAGGCCGGCGAAGAGATGCGATTGTAGCTACGAAATTCGGAGGGCGGAAGGTATTGTCTGATTTTTGTTTGTAAATAAACGTATCTCTGAATAACTTTGCAGCGTTCTTTCAAAACCAGACAGTGATGCTTTCCTCTTAACGAACTGGTGTGGTTTATGAGAATTCACGCTAAGAAAGTAGTAGAATTCCAATCTTAATCCGATTAAACGAGGGTGGCCGTATTTACCTCATTTCTGTCATGAATTAGCTTTATAGCAGTTCTCCAATTTTCTCGATCTATAGGGCGTATTCTTTTCCCAACCCTATCCGTCTAATCTACTTGTCTCCTCCATGTCTTCCGTGGTCGTCCCCGTTTTCTTTGACCTTCCATCTTGACATTCAATGCCTTTCTAAGGGCATCATCCTCATCTCTCCTTAAAACATATCCGTACCATCGCACCCCACATGCTTTTGCTTTCCACAGTTTGTCTTAATCCCAGCATGTTCAATACATCACTGTTCTTTTTGTCCATCAGTTTCGCGCCACACATTCCCGTTGAAGAGAATGCAGTAAATATATGAGCGGCCAAAGTTAAAACTTACACCAGCATCTTTTTTTGTACTTTCGTCTTCAATTAATCGTCAGATCTAGATCTCAGATGACTCATATTTTATGATGTCATTCTTTCGCGTAATTCTAATATGCTCTATCAACGCGCATTGGCAATAAAATCAAACCTATTCAAGGGATGTTGGCCCAAAAAATGGAACGTTTCTAAATTTAGTGCAGTGACCACTCTCTATTGAGAAAGTATCACACCCGCCACCACAGCGCTGCCAGACACGATAAATTGAACCGAGAATAGGTAAAGTCGTAAGCACGAAAGAAAGCTGCTGTCGGGTGATGCGGCTTTTGAGACACGAAATGAAATATGGCTTGCGTGCAATGGGCAAGTAAAGCTCTGGATTTACTGCAAGCTTTCGAGAAATCAGTCGACTGGGCTCTCCTTTCATTGGCGATTATGCGGCCTTGCACATATCTGTTCAAGTAATCAATCTCCGCATAGGCGACGCAGTGGAATAATATCAACAAATTTTTTAATAGGAAATCGATTTCACGCAAAGCATCCTCAATCCTGAAAAACTTATTCAAGTATTTTATTTGAACAACATGTGAAGGGGTGATACTGTACAAGAAAAGCTCGATATACCATCTTTGCCTTTGCAACTGCACCACTGCTTTTTGTCGTTCATTCGCGTTTACGACGCTAATTTGTTCCATTGAAAGCACCTTCAAATTGTTCGATTGTTTTCTCTCCTCAAAAAATCCACTATGAACGCTCGCCTGGAATCGTTTTCGATATTTTATCATTGCAGAATGGTGAATAAAACCCTTGGCTCAGTGCTTGCCAGCTATACTCACTCATCACACGAATATAAAACAAATCTGCTCTGGCACCGTCCTTTGTGCAGAGCTGATAACGGTTTTGTGTTTAAATAAATACCGCGGCTCCTTTGACGGAAAGCTCATTTTTATTCCAACTGAGAACGGCAAATCCGTTTCACCGTAACCGGAGCAGTCAAGCTCGCTAATCAGATTTGCGCTCACGTGCGATTGCTAATTGTGAAACCAAGTGGGTGTGTAACCAGTTCCTGCCTGCAAAATAGACCGTGACGCAATCACAACTCGGTATCAGAAACCACGTCAATGATTGTATCGTACGAAATGCCATTTGTATTACCTCATTTTAGATCGCATTCAACTCCTCGAAACAAAACAAATCGGAAACTCAAAGCCAATTTTTTGTGTATACACCAGGCTAATGCATTCAACATCGGTATTAATTACTTCTTTCTGGCTTCAAATTTTAATCCGTCACCATTTTGCACTTTTTATGTGTTCTATCAGATTAGTTTGCTCATTAAGGTGGGAACTTGTTAATCTGTTAACTTCAAAACAGCGTTTCTTAAAGAAGCGACCAACAATTATCGGTTTTAGCAGTATAGGTTCTCGCAGATTTAGTTCATTCGCATCATGCTCCTCATTGAACAAACGTAAGCTTGCCATTTGACTGTCTCTCGACACATCGGAAATCAGTGTGCATCATCCTGACAAAGAGTAGACATAATCGTTGATATTATGATGGTTCATTTTGCGTTTAAACGAGCCAATTCCTTGCCCGAGCTAACACCTACAGGCAATTACCTGCATAATGATATAAAAGTGAAAAATTGGATAAGCTGTTCCTGATGCTCAATGTAATGTACGTAAACGTTTATCGTCAGATAGTCTTTCAATCGTCTCTTCATACGACTTACTGAAGATTTTTTTTCAACGCGTTGTTATAAAATGTAGTGTGAGCTTAGCTAGTGCCGATTTAAGGTATCGCGGGGCCTGCAACATATCAACAGCGCGGGGCCCTAAGTTAAAAATGTGCTTGAACAAGTGAAAACTCTTATAATGAAAATCACGGCCAATGAAAACGATATCAACAAGGGCGTACGCAAGGGGTTTTTTTGGGGTTAACCCCCCTGGAGCTTTATTTTACAAAAACTTTATTACCTGCGCAAAGGGGATTAATTGTTTTCGCATACTTTTAGCTTGCTAATTTGTCGACTTAATGCAAATTCCACGGAATGCACTTGCATGCAAATTTCAAGGAACATTGTAAATGGGCCAAAAAGTAATAACTGGTTTTTGGTGGAATCTGGATTATCATCTGCATCCAGAAACCATCTTACCACTTTTTGCAGACCTTTCGCCCACTATGCATCGCATGTTAAGATTGTGTTCTGCGATAGTTCACTTTATCCTAAACAATTGCTTTGATTTTGTCTGCTATGGCTGATCAGCGCAAACTTCGCCAAAACGTTGGTTTGGAAAACATGAATATGACGCCATATTATGACGTCACAAATAACGCACACCCAATACAAATGACACCATACGTATGCCACTGAATTAACCCCCTCATGAAAATTTTCTGCGTACGCCACAGATCAACAACATATTGCAAACGTTTCGNNAACTCCTGTTATCATCATCAGTGCATTGCAAATTGAACTGCAATGATCTTGCTGCAACTTCTTATGGTCAGTCACGAGAAAAGCGCTGTGAGAATGAAAAACGCGAAGGGCTGTTTCGGTAGTGACGTAGTGGCGCGAAGCATACGTAGTCACATGACTCAGCTGGATACTTGCCGATGGTGATGGCGCGTGGCGTCATGACTGAAGCATGAAGTTCTGTTACAAGTTAAAAATGCACAGAGGCATCGATGGGATGTTCGCATTCAGCTCTGGTTTGTGTTCTTGAATCAATCAAGATTCAAGAATCTGCAGCGGCCGACAAATGTTGTCACTGCCAATGGCCTCGGGGTTGTGAAAGCCAACCCGATGATCCAGATTGACTTGCAAGTGTCTGCAGACTGACGAGCATTGCTCTTCTATCCCATTTTTTTGAAAACTGTTAAATAAGAAATTCTGTGGTCATCCATCTGACTACCATTAGGCACATTGAATTTCGTANGTATGAAAAACCTGGTCCGAAATATCAACTGGTGAACTGGACATTAATGACTACGCATTAATGACTACAAAGAAAACGGGAGATAGCAGCAATGCTTGTGTTTGTTTGTACAGGTCACTGAAACTTTTAACAGATGGCCAAGTGACTTCGCAGCGGTTTAGCTCAAAGCAGATTATATTGTCTTGTGTAATTTAAGATTTAATTAGGTAGAATTTTTAGCGAATTACAATTGCACTAAATCACAAGGTCTCAATTACAGTTGCAATTACACAAAATTGTGCCAGTAATTACATTCAGCTCACTCATAAAAAAAACACTAGACAGCCAGAAAAAACACAGGTGAAATGAAAAAATACTAGATCTAGTGGAAAAACACTAGGAGTGGCACCACTGTCCACTAGATTCAGGCTGAGCCTATCAATCTACTTTCTACTCTGTCCACTCTACTGTGAACTGTACACCGGCAACACGGTATAAGAATGATGCAGTAATAACGTTCTTCACAACAATGAACAACCAGCGACGCAACAACTGTCAATATTTCTTTTTCCGCTGTCTGCACTCAACCTCCTGTATAACTAACTGGTCTACTTGGCGTCTGAATGCAGCAAGGTGATCAAAAAAAATTCATAATGACGCATCAACATACTGAAGCAAGAAATCATTTCCCCTAAACAATCAGGAACCCTCATGGAACCCTTAAAACTCACGGAATCCCACTACATGTTTTTCGGAACCCTAGTGTTCCGCGAAACCCCTGTTGAAGAGCACTGATCTAGAAAGTGTAGCAGGCCCGTAACCAGCTTGGGACACCAGGCGGGGCGAAGAGTTTTCTGAGTGGGGCTCAAAGTTTTTAAACTGTGTCCAATATTTTTAAACTATGTCCAACACACTTTTCCAGGCGGGACGAAAAACTTTGCAGGGGAGCTTCTCCCCTCTACGTCCCCCTTGGTAACGGGCCTGCAGTGTAGTCTCAGTATGTGTCGAAGTCGATTGTCAAAAGCAGCAAACCTACTACTTAAGATTGTGTTTTCTAGATTTTGCCGTAGCGAATTTAGGCATGATCTTGTTATAGTGTCTATTTCACACAGACGTTCATGCTCTAGTCTAGACAGTGTTTTTCAACCGGGGCCGTCGGTCCCCTTTGAGAGCTACGAAGCGGTTCTCCGGGGGCCACGAGCAGAGGCCTTTACTAAATAGCTCTGCCGTGATATTGCAAAACCCAAAACAAATATAGATATTTTTATTGATGAGGAGGGGGCACAAGTGTTGAGGGTCTTTGGAAGGGAGCCACAAATCATGAAAGTTTGAAAATCACTGCTCTAACGTATACTCTTTAGAATGACGCTGTTTACTAATATAATGGCACTCCTTTGCTCATTCTACCACCTTAAGGTTAGAAAATGACCGTCTCCACTGCAGTTGGTTACTAGATGACATAATTAAGTGCGCAAATCATTTCCCAAATTTGTGAAAGAAGACTCCAAGTACACTACCCATAGGCCAGTGAATAGAGGCCAAATCCAGGATTGCCACTGGGATTTTTGAAATTATATATATAGAATCAGGTGCGGTTGGATTTTAGGGGAGGCGTACGAGGCGGTCGCCTCGGGTGTCCCTTTTTCAGAGATGCCGTGGCACCCCTTTTGAGAATTCGCACTTTTTGTTAAAAAGCTTACTTTTAATTTTTGTTTTAGTTAGTTTTTGCACTTTTTGTTATTATTAACTCTAGAGCCACATTCAATAAGCTCTGAAGCATGTCGTATATTTGTCAAAATGAAGCAAGACTATGTGCAAATGTACCAAAAGGGGCTCCTCAACAACTTCAACGTGCAGACAAAGAACAGTTCAAAACCAAATGACGTCAAACAATTTACAATGTTAAATATACTTTCACGCAGAAGCAAATTCCCAGACAAAATAAAAAATTTAACTTGCTCTCAGCGAATAAAGTTTCTGAAATTTCTGTATAGCATGTGTAAAATATACAACACTCTTTCTGAGAGTTTGCCTCGGGTACCTAAATTCTAATATCCACCTTTGCATATGATAAACAACAAATTTCACACAAAGGACCACGGGTGCCCCAAAAGTGCGGAGGCCGTAGCAATTGCGACATTTGCTGCTATTGTTAATCCAGCGCTGAGCTTATTCACACGTAATTTCTTTAATGTGAAAGATAGACCAATCAGTTTTTGCTTTGAAAAGCTTTGTAACTCGTACGGTGATGATTTCTTCCGCCGAGCTTCAACGTCTGGCCACTTTTGTTGCAGGCAGGTAAAGGCAAGTACACTGCCGAAGACATCGAGCGCTCATTAACGGAAAGTTTGAGAGTTTTGGCAAGCGATTATGCTGACCTTTACCAGGTAAGCAGTTATGTGGGTTTTCTTACATTCGATACTTCGCTAGGGTAACGATGTCACTTGTCTTTTGGTGACTTTTGAAAATGCAACCACAACCGATGTGCATGCAGCCTTTTTTATTTAGGCTTTGTTTCTTAGAAACAGCACTCACCCATCATTGTGGTGATGGAGTAGAGCGCTTTTTTGCTACCAACCTATAACCGATGTGTTTTTGACCTTTTGCTGCGAGCCAGATATTATTTTGTTGCACTTCTGCGACTCTGAAACATTCTAGTGCTGGTAACTGTTCAAGATTTATTTAAATTGTCAGTTGCCAAATTCATGTCCTCTTTAGACAATAATAAACTACCTAAACACTGTGATAACTACTTTTCTGATATTGCATCAGTCCACAATTATCAAAAAAGGCTTGCACTTTTGAAAAAACAAAATCCACGTCTCTGGGTCAGCTTTCTATGTTGGTCCCAAAATTTGTTCTGATATTTCTGAAAATTTAACATCTCTCTCGCTTATTCATTTGGAAAACAATACAAAAACGTCCTGTTATACTGCCAATATTCTTGTTGACTTTCGTTTACCCATGTTACTTTTCTGTAGTACTCTTTTTAGTGCCCACCTTTTCCCTTGTCTTTTGCCTCTCCAATTCCTCACCCCACTGCACATACGCATGCTTATCCCCCTCTGTTTTTGTGGTTGTTGTTTTGTTTACTTATCTTATCTGACGTTATCCATGCATTTTGTTACTTTACTTTTATTTACATGTGAAACGTCTTCAATTAAAAATTATTTTGTGCAAGCAACTTCGGTTGGCTGAGCATTTGACCCATATGGTCTTTCGCCAACCCTATGTGATTCAACTATGTTAAAACACATCAGTTTGCTAAACCTGAAGTTTTTGATGTTTTTATACTCTTATCAGCACCCAATTAATTTCTGCTTTTTGATATTATTCTTTTCCCTCTTGTTGCATTTATGTTGTTTCGTGATTTGAGTCATGAAAAAGCATGAATAAACCATGACCATTACCATGAAGGAATTGACAGACTAATATTAAAAATCAGGTGCACCTTTCAAATTTGTGGCTGACATGTCAGATACGATAAAAGAATTGAAGCGTTTACAAAGTCTGGGCATGATACGTCACTACGGCGTGCTAAACTTTGGTTCAATTTCTATGAATGAGGCATACCAAGGTGGAGGTGGAGTAGTGACAAACCAGGTATGTTTATGGCGTTAACAGGAAACCGATTATGTGTTTCAATCACCACCTGATCGCTCTGGCCACGCCTTTCTCTGCCTCTTTGTTGCTGTACCACATATGTGGGTATGAGACGCTTGCTTGTATTGCAACTTGTGAAACGTGGTTTTGCGACTAGTGAAACGTGATAGTTCACGTTGCTCTGAAAGGATCCAGCCAAACAACTGTTGACGTTTGGTTTTATTGCTTTCTCCTTTCGTGCCTTCTTATGTCGGATGGCATAATATCGTACCACGATGCCTTTCATCTTTTCACCGTTGTTTTCAAGTGTTACTTTTCTCCATGTTTCAATTACATATTTGAAAAACTTACCACTCAGTGGGGTTAACCAACCCTTAATTCGGGGCAGGAGCATCAGGCATTTACTTATAGTTGTGCCAAATGCGGTCAACTCAAAGTTAAAGTATACCACTTTTTGAATAAATCTCTCTTGTTTAATAGTTGCCTTATAACTTGCTATGGAGAGCCATCGAATACGAGATCATACAAGAATGTGATCGTTACAACATCGACATCCTTGCTTACTCTCCACTTCAGCAAGGACTGCTCACTGGAAAATTTTCAGACGCGTCAAGTGTGCCTGAAGG
>JGI24022J15233_10009364_pt1 | contig 11024 bp, 14 predicted proteins | sample Ectturendosymbi2_FD_15233 | JGI IMG/M metagenome (IMG submission 15233)
AAATTGTTTGTGCCCAAACTTTACAGCACGTGGTGAGCCACGAATCGCTATTAAATAAACATTTGGGCCACAGACCAAACAAGTTTGGGAACCACTGGTCTAGGGGGTTAGCCTACCAGAGCCCCTCCCCCGTGTCGACGGCACTGGCAGGGCTCGAATTGCTATAGCTGCTAAGTGGGTAGGTACTTCCGGAAATTTCGGCTTGCGTTTGTTGTTGCCATACCATCTTAACCTACCTTTGCATTTACTGCAACACAATTCAGTTTCTTCATTGCTTTAAGTTTTTTGCTCGCTCTTTTTGTTTGTTGATAGCTGTTTTGTTGTACAATAACGCATAACCGTATGGCGTAAAAAAGATGACGATATGACAATATGAACCAACACAGATAGTAAAGCGAACGGAATTCCTTTGTGGCTGCGAAGGTTGACCAGAGAATCAGGACCGTAACTACGGCGGGCAGTGCCTCCCAAATTTTGTTGTGCCCAGAAAAATGTGTTTTAAGCATATAATAAAAATAATGAAAATAAAAAACCTTGTTCCTTGCGCCACTAAAATGTATTTTACACCACAAACTTTAAACCTTGCTACACAATTATGCTTTTTTGTTGTGTTGAATATCATGAGCGTCCGTATAAATTTTTTCAGGGAGGGCAACCTCGACATTTTGCTTATCTCGTTCAGATTGCTGACCAGCAAACAGACGTTCACAAAAAGCCGTTCTACACCAAAAAGAAAATCCCAATTTTACGGCAACAGTCATAAAAGCGCATTTCGTTGGCAGCAATAGCCAGGTAGGCCTATATTGCCATAAATTACACAATAAACTACCTGCAGATTTTTCATGCAGGGTGCTTCTTTACAAAGAAGCAAACGGCCATGGTATTTAACGACAGAAGCAAAATCATGGTCTTTAACGAAACCACTATTATGACTTTATTTTACCTAGTAACCCTTGTCAGTATTACTAAAAAACAAAAGTTGTAAACGTCTGAGTTCTCGTCTCTTCGCAGATTTTTTCACGATGAACGCTCATCCTATAAGCCGAACAAGCGTTCAGTCTCACACTCAGGTCCGGCCTTAAGCCGATGCAACCGATGCAGCTGCATTGGGTCCCGCGCCTCTGGGGCCCCGCCCCATGGTGTTTGGGTAGATTGTTCATTTTTGCCAGATGCACCTTGCGCTTGAGGATTCATTAGAAACGCCATATAAATTTCATTGTTAACAAAGAACGCTCTCGTCAGAACTAGCGATTTTCCTCTCGAACGTTAACAAAGGTGCTCAATTCTCGTGTTAGTGCTTTACTGTATATCTGCTCTCTACCACGATCGTAACATGGTTGACTGAACACGATGGCAACATAAAATAACTGGTCAGAGGGGCCCCGCGCCCAGGTCTTGCATTGGGTCCCGCACCTGCTAGGGCCGGCCCTGCTCACACTACCAATGGATTTTGCAAACTTGTGGAAGCATTGCTACAAATTTAATCACGCTTCTTTTCACACAGTATAAGCCGCTATCAGCACTTACTGGCTTACCGCTATCAGCACTAACTGTTTCGCTGCATTACTTGCGTTCAACACTCGCATGCGGCAAAACGCCTGCTACGCTACCGTAACTTGATGTGAACCTTCGAAGATTTGTTGGCACGTTATTGTTACGCAATAAAGTTGAACAACAGAAAAATCTCCTCGTAAGTTTGCGCTACTTGCCTCTGCAGGCAAAGCAGCGGACATGAGTGAACTGCGAACTCATCATTGCGTAATATCAGAACAGTGAACCTGGCTCCTGTGCAGTGTGGGTGCCATACCGGCAAATAAGCTGTCATTGCAAGAATTAAATCAATTAATCGGAATTAAGCTGCTGATTTCAGGTTTTCTACAAATTTTTGGTTCTTAGTTCCAAATTTCCAGTGGAAAGCTGTCATGTTGATGAGTACAAATTGCATGCATTGTTTTTGTTGGATTTGGTGAAGAAACCGCGTTTTTAGCAAATACCGAAAGGAATTCGATTTTGAACATTATTACACATCAGGTAGCAAGACTTCGAAGTCCACATTCACAGTCAGGTGACAGCGGCGTAGCCAGACCAAAATTTTGGGGGGCCAAAAATTTTCACTTCAGGCGAGCAACAGTATTTTGCAAGCAGGTAAGTTCGTTCTTCTCTGGCAACTATTTTTTATTATTTAGCGGACATTTCGCCCACCTATTCATATAGGCTTCTTCAGGCAATGTTTTTAACCACATAACATGCAATTTACCAACAACAAAAAACAATGAGCAGTGCGACGTGCACAGACAAAAAGTGCAAAACCGACCAACACGCTATAGGAAATTAGTGATAGTATGCGCCAGTGAAGATAAGAAGTGTAAAAGGAAAAATAAGACAAGAAGTTGAAAATGAAACGCCGGGAGGTAACAGTATATAACAACGCAACAAAACAGCGTAAAACCTGGACAGAAAAATGCACAAAATGTTACTATTTGAAGTACAGAAGAATAGTGTGAATGCATGCGGTAAATAGCTATCAATAATAGGATCAACTGAGTAGTACCTGGTAAGCCAGCAAATGAACAAGTACTAAAGCGGTCAAGAAGAAGACAAACTCAAGTAAGTCCAGTAAAGGATAAATTTCACCCATGTTTTAAGATATTATGATAAATAGCTGGGAAGTTTGCGCTTTTATCATTCATAGTGTCAGTCTTTAAATTGATATACAAGGATTCTAAAAAATGAGCTATGTTAGCTATTTACGCGATGTAAAACGTGGGCGCAATCCCAGTCGAAAACATGGCTGCTTTGGGCTGCATGTTTCGTTAAAGCTGTTTTTTTCTGAAATTTTAAGAATATTTTTAGGCAAAGTGTCCCCGTGGTGTTCTTTCAGTCGAGTGCTCAAGCTTCGCTTCGTTTGTCCGATGTATTTGTGTTCACATTCCCCACTTGAAATTTCAAAGACTACACCTCGACATTTGCTGACGGGTACGATATTTTTCCTGAAGGTAGGATTGTGCTTGGTTTAAATGCAGGGGAGAACGGGGTATGTTCAACCATTTTTTATATTTTTGGCCAATGCCCCTTTGGTGTAGGCACTAGAAACCTAAAATTGGGGCATTTGGCAGTGTTATGGACACGTGTGACCTTAACATGACTGATATAGAAACTGGTGAAAGTGACAGTGAATCAACATTGACAAGGCAAAGTGTGCGATTTGCTGACATAATAAGTGAGGAGGAAATGGAACAAGTGGATTAAAAATTGAACAATGATAAAATGTATTGTGCAAATGTGTTAGCCATGTATCTTATTAATAATACATTATATTTTTGTTTTGTAGATAAAGCCATAAATGTGAATAAACGCAACATATTTCAGGAAGTCAAGGAATTTCAGAAACAAGAATACCAATCACGAAACTTTCAAGCAGTAATGGAATGGCTAAAAGAAACAATTGAATTGAGTAACCTTGGTTACAAAAACAAAGTAACTGCCAACTTAAAAATAAAAACCGAATATGATGCGGTTGAAATTAAAGCTAAAACGGGACATTTAAAATGCCACGTTTATGCATGGGAAAGGCAAAGAGAAAAGTAAAAAGTAATCTTGTGAACTTATGTTTTACAGAAAAATAAGCAAATAAATATGGATTTAATAAATGTTTTAAAAGAATGTCACCATCTGAGAGGTTGTGGGAGAAGATTACTACGAAGATATGGGATTAGTAACGATGTTGAGTTTACACAACCATTTGCAGAAATAGACCCTGGGATTACCACAAGGCTAATACTGAACTGGCTGACCTTAAATGCTAAGGACGGATACGAAGTTGAACTGCGCATAAAGGTTCCTGAAGAGCAAACTGTTTACAGCAGCAAAATACGCATGCACAACGGGACCATCTTTGTTCAACGAGTACGAAAAAGGCCACAATTAGTCGGTAAAGCACTACATCAATGGGAAAGCCAGGCCAACTATCAAACAATAACTTTTGAAGAAACCTGAGGAGTGTACATCGAGCTGATTTAACAAACTATCTTGAAGAAGATGGCAGTGTAATAAGAGATTATATTGAAACAATGATAACACAAAAATCAATGAATTCTCAAGAAGAAGCCGAATGCACAAATTGATCCAAACAAGCAAAAATCCGAAAAATGGATAACTTCCTACAAATGCTGCGTTACCCTAAAAAAACGATGTTTCAGCATAGTACGAAAGCATAATTGTGTCAAATGTTTTGCTATAAGAATATTATCAGTCAACAAGAAAAGTTTATGTATGAATATTTTTCATAGATGGAAATGTTTTTATTAATGGAAATAATTTTATGTATAAGTATTTTTAATAGAATAGATGAAATAATTTTCATGCAATATGTCATGCAAAAAGCAGATAATCTACAGCCAAAAATCGGCTATGTAAACTGGCAGAGCTCGGGAGAGAGCTCAGACGGCATTGCGATTCGTCTAAGGTTTTGCTGTATGGACACGACATCTGTTGTACTGATCTATGCTCCTTGATCTCGTGATAGGAGAGGGGTCAGTTGGAGATGTTCTGTCAAACATGACAAGGGAGGTGCCTGGTGAAGCAGGTTCCCTTGGGCAAAACAAAATTAAAGCAACAAGTGTCGCTGTACTAATGCAATTGTATGCAGAGATTGTCCTGACTCCGGAACCAATAATGAAATTTGTACCAGGCTGTAAGGCTAGGAATAACGTCCAAGAGTGAGACTGAGTTGCTACAACATTACTAAATTAGGGCATGACAGAATTTCATGCACCTGCCACAAGATTGCGAAAACCTAAATTTGCGTCATGAAGATTGTGGAAAAGAAGGCCTGAATGAACCAATCAAATTCGGATATGGTAAAAACGTCAGCATGAACACCAGAAGAAAGAAAGAATGTTAAGTTGGTTTTAAATTGAGATGCACAAGCATTGTCAAGCCATTTTTCTGGAAATAATTCTGAAGCCCAAATAAAAGTGATAAGACAGGACAATGTTTGAATGAGTTTTGTTTTCGCAACTGCATTGTGAGATTAGTAAGTGCAGTTGAATGTGTTGTGTAATGGCGCAGTTTGAATAGTAAACGCCATATCTGTAACTGTGTATATTGCCGTTGGTAAAATAAGAATACAAAAGCTCTGTTTAAAATTTGTATCAGTGATCCCAATGCTTGTGGACTGCAGGTATTGTTGGTTGCTGTACTGTCTCTGCTGCTGTCTGTGTGCGTGAAGGTACTGAGGGGTCTTTTTTAGAACTCCAAATGGATAGTTAGAAAAACGGTGTAGGATAATAAACTATAACTTTTCTGACTCTTTTATAACTTTTTCTCTAGCCAAGAAAAAGCTGTAAAAGTAGTTAAATCCATTTAACACATTTACACGCAGGTTGCTTGACATAGCCTTTTATATTCTTAGCATAAATTGAAAACGAAAAACATCACTTTTGCAGTTCAACTTACCCCATGCGTGGGGTAAGTTGAACCAGGTAGTGGGGAAAATTGAACCAAAATAAATATCTGTCACAAAAACGAACTGATGCAGAATGAAATGTCGGAATATTTACACTTGCGTGAACGTATTCAAAAATATTTAAATCCGTTGTAAACACATCTAACCATTGATGCATGAGGACGTGGCGGAGTAGACCTACTTTCACTTGAAAAAAATTATGTGTTTTTTGAATCCGATCAAAACATGTTTCTTTTGTCTTTTCGTCGTTCCAGTGACTTCTAGAAACGGGAGTATCTTTACAATGTCACGTTTTGAAAAAGAGCTCTCGTCACCAAACTTGAAAGTGACGGCTGGTCTTCCTGTTGTTGGGTCATTTCTTCCTCTTTTTAAAAATTCTCTTCACAACCTCCAATTATGTCACCAATAGTCCCAGTCAATGGGTGTCACATATGAAAGAGTTTTTTCCAGTGAAGCTCACAGCGGGGCAGATAAAGCCAGCGTGGTTAGGGGGAGAGGTTTCAGTAATGTTTGGTTGGTCAAGTCTCATTGCTGTGTCACTACTGTAAGGGAGATGAAGTATACATCACAACATTGCTGTGACTAAACAATGGAGGCAAAATGGCCTTAAACTGTGAATGCTGTTTTCCGAATTGTACAAAATCATGGTGAATAAAGTTACTTTCGTAGCTTTTAGAGGGAGCGATCGCCCCAATCGCTTTTTCTGATAGAAACCTTTTTGATAGTTCCTTCACATGCCTTGTCAAATCATTTTCCATTCCATCACTAAACATTTTGAGTTCATCACTGAGAGCATCATAACCATAAAGATGTTTCAATACTGAAGCCTTTCGGTCATTGTGTAATGGTACAAGTACCATCACATGGCGAAATGATGCGATAGTCACCACAAATAAATATCGAAGCTACCTGAAAAGTATACAATACCGGGCAGACTTAAGCAGCATAGAGTGATCATGGCATGAGATCTCTATTGCTGCTCTATCGTAGAAGGCTTTCCCCGCGTGCCGCTACGCAAAAAATGAATCGTTTTAAGAATCACGATTAATTTCATATTGGCTTGCAGCTTTTCAAATTAAAGTGCTTTCTGTTGCAGTGTCTGAAGCGGCTGTCATAAAATCTTCCAAAACAGAATCACGATTTCTTTTTTTGTTGGGCTATTAAAGGAATTTTTATAATTGTAATGATTAAAAACAACAGTTAACCAAATCAAACAAACAACAACTAGCGACTTGGATCAAGTGGGGTAAGTTGAACCATGGTTCAACTTGCACGACTTAAATGGTTCAACTTACCCCGAAGGAGAATTTCAACTTGGGAGTTAATTTGTGTCAAAGCGCTAATGTCCAGCTATACTAACACAAGGTGATGAACTCTGATGGACCTACGCCTTGAGGTAATAATGACATCAAACAAATATACTTTTTCCACTATGAATTATGAAACAGCAAAATACATTTCCAGTTTTTCACTTTGAGCTCACAGAAACACTTCCAACCTGGTAGCTTTCTTCACAAAATAACTTTGGATCTGAGTCATAAACCAAAATGCATTCCTAACAGGCTCCAAACAGTAGATGCCGCGCATCGGTCTCTGGACCGCTTCATTTAGCTAAAACAGGGGGTGGTTCAACTTACCCACCGGTTCAACATACCCCGTTCTCCCTCTGTAGGTTCGAAGATAGTTCGTTTTATGATTCTCCATAATTCGTTTCAAAGACTTTCCCAAGTCAGTTGTGTACGGTAAAATAATTTTAGATATAAACTAAGAAAATCCGTTGTGTTGTTTCTTCTTTTTGTTTTGAATCATCCATTTGGGGTAACGGTTCAACACAAGAGTCCGTTTCACATAACTTCATTTCGCTGTTCAGGTCCTGCGCTGTGGAGGAAAGTTTTTGAGCCCGTTCGAAGAGAGTGTTAACCACTGATTGTTTTTGTTGTGTAGGATATTCTGATCTAAAGTTGAGGTATCTATCGGAATGGGTTGTCTTATGACAGACTGCTGACAATTAGCGGCGATTTAATGGGCGTTTCAATAATAAGCCCAAAAACGGAAGACATTCTTATTTTTCTTGCTCCATAGTTAGTTGCACGAAGCTCTCTGTTGTGTTCACACGGGTGAAAAACTCGGACAAGTTTGTTGATTTTTAATGATCACAAGTGTATCATCTACATATCTTTTCCACAAAGGTGGAGGCAGTGCCATATTAGCTATGAGGCCCGTGAGGCACAGGCCTCAGGGCCCCTGCAGTCAAGGGGCCCCCAACACGAAAGCTGGCATTCAATACAGTTATAGTCTGCCTACGCACCATGGTTGTTGCCCAACATTCAATGCAATATACCAGGGTTCCGCAAATAGTAGATCGCGACACAAATTTGGGTTGGAGACCTTACACTCTGGGTCACGAAATAATTTAAATTTATATTTTAAAATTGCCATTCTCATTAGATAGAATAAATGCGATAATTTAGGCCTACTGTTTTATGTGCTAAGTTTCATACAATTTTGTGCGCGAAAATTGCTACTGCCAATATAGACCTAGTCCTAGAATTTATATTTAATTGTAGAGTATTTTCCACAAAATTATATGCTCACAAAATGTTTGGGTCGTGAGAATTTAGAACTATTTTTTGGGGACGCACCAAAAAGTATTTGGGGGCCCCTGCAATACACAGACTATGTGCGCAACAGGAAAAAACACATTACAGGCGCTTGTGATATCATAGAAGAACGGCATGGGATCTTATTCACAATACAAAAGAAAAGAGCAGGACATAAAGCAGGTGTCGGGAACCTATGGCTCNCGAGCCACATGTGGCTCGTTTGGTGGCGGCATTTGGCTCGCTTCATATTTTCTTGACACGATTGTTACGGATGAAATTTTTTCTGTAATTTTCATACAAAGCAGCAACACCATACAGCATGGTGTCAACACCATACAGCACCAGACGTCGCATTAACAGTAAGAACAGGAGCGGATTTACCATTAGGCTAAAAAGGTTTAAGCCTAGGGCCCCCGATTTTGGAGGGCCGCAAAATTTTGGGAGTAAGGGCAATTTCCAGCATTTTTGTAAACAAATATATTTATATTTTTGTTTTAGTTCAACGTAAGTTTTTTTACTATGCCGCTAATAAAAGATCTCTACAGAACAGGGCTTCCCAACCTTTCTCTGACCATGTACCCCTTCAGCATTCCAATAGATGAGCGTGTAGGCCTACCCCTGAAGTTTTTATGACAAAAAGGCTGAGGAAAGTAACAAAAATCGACTGCATTTTTATACAACTTCAAGATTTTTAGAACTACAAAAGTAGATTCCATTTTTATGTCTCAGAGTTAATTTGTTGCTGCTGTGCATCAAATGTACTCCTTGAGATAAACAATGTGCCCCCACGGGTACATGTACCCCAGGTTGGGAACACCGTCTATAGAAGAATAAGCCCGAAAGATTGAAGTGACTGACGATGAGCGCTCTCTTTTCATGGCGTTGGGAATTGGTTGTTTTTACCAATAATGTGTGGAACCAAACGCCTCGATTTTTCAGATTACACGAGGCCAGTGAGGTACTTTCGTTCTGTCCAGGTTTCACTCTTGTTACTTTTTATTGGTAAGATACGGGATAAAGGCAAGGTTAGCCCGCACTTTAGCCAAGGCTGCAGATATTCCATGGAGCAAAATACTAACTGTTTGTAATACCACCCGTGTTAAGCTGGGATGTTCTTTGACTTCAATTGTTTTGTAGTAATCTTCGGCCATTCCTTTCTACAGTTCTATGCATAGAAAGATTTTAACTACCGTCGAACTAGACACATATTGATGTATTAGTAAGGGCAATATGTAGCTTGCGCTTATTAACTCAGCAAAGTGAGCTTCACGTGTAACTTGCTTTCTTTTTTAAAAGTATTCAGGATAACGGTGAATCTACAGTAGGCTTACTTGCATTAACTTGAAAATATCGAAGCATGCTTGTGAGAGTGGTTCTAGCAAGCGAAAGATAGCCTTTGCCAAAGCAGATGCACTGCAAGCTGTTGCTAAAAAGACCAAACCAATAACCCAGTTTTGTAGTGTGCCAGAAGGGTCTATACCAGTGGTTCCCAACCTTTTTTCATGCATTCCTCCCTTTGCTCATTTTGGAACTTCTCATTCCTCCCATATTACACAAACATTTTTTCATTCCTCCCCTATTAGACGAGACTGCAAGAATATTTGATNTACAGGAGCCGAAGTCAAAAATGTGTGAAAAACCGCATCCGGAGACTCTTCTCATTTTAGCAGTAGCAGGAATTTGCTAAAATTTTCATAAATGCGTGGTTTTCATTCAAGGCACTTCTTAAGTAGAAACATTGCTGAATTTCGGTTGCATCAGTGGTTGCCAGAGTATGAATAGGAGTCGGATTCTCAAAATTTCGGACCCGGACCCGTATTAAAATATTTTGAAACAGAAGCGGAGTGGGAGTTTGAATATGTGACTACGGCCACATCTGCCTTCCGGAAGGGCCGCCAATTTAAAATAGCCTAGGGTCCCGAAAATTAAAATTAGCCTCTGAGTAAGAAGCATGTTATTAAAGAGAAAATTCAGACATTTACCATTGTTTAAAATTGTTGATTTTGTTTAAAAATGCATACGTTAATTAAGTAGGTTAATTGCATCAAGTGTTGAAAAATATTATATTGTTCTCACAGAAATACAATTAAAAATAGGTAGGTTTCATGGCTCCCTTAGCCAAATAGGCTCCCGACCCCTGGCATAAAGCCTGTTACGAAACGACGGTAGTCCTGCAACATCAGTTAGAAAGACTAACTTCGTGGTGAAGGTTGTCGTCCTTGAGTGTTGTGAGAAAACAGTGGACTCGTACCTAAGATTATTGATATCGTAAACTCAGGCCAAACGTAGCGGAAATGAAAACGTGAGAGTAGAGCAAGAAAATCGAGATGAACAAATTAAGAAAAATAAGCCATGTCTGCTGACACCGGGTTTGAGACAGGCTTGATCTCTAACATTTAGCGTAATTACAAAGAAGCCATCACTGCATAAGAATGAGTGCGGTATAACGAAGCCACAATGACGTTAAAGTCTACGTATCAAATCATTGTAGCTGTAACTGTAATGCCAATGTTAACGTTTCAACAGCCATCAACAACGTTTTAATCGTTTGTCACTGATGAGTATTGAGAGCGAACTATTACGGAAACAAGACTTTTGATAAGCTGATATATGAATTTGCTTGCAAGAAAGCACGAAGAGTACTATTATAGTTTAGTGTCTAACATGGTGGGAAAATCAGATAACTTTTTCGCATCCCTGAGTTTATGATAGGACAAACGTTTTCATTTTCGCGTTGCATAGCTCCCCTTTTCACTTGATTTGCAGAGTGTGTTATTTCACGTGTTGAACACGAGTATTATGGAGACACCACGCGACATTGGTTTTTAATGAAAAGATGGGGGCCCTCAAACAATTGTGCCTCGGGGCCCCTAAAAGCCTCATCTGGCACTGGGGGGCATGGCCCCTTTGGCCACGCCTATGAACGGGAAGGCATTTAACTGGGGGGGGGGGAA
>JGI24022J15233_10009367_pt1 | contig 11019 bp, 7 predicted proteins | sample Ectturendosymbi2_FD_15233 | JGI IMG/M metagenome (IMG submission 15233)
CATGGCGTGTGTTGTCCAAGGTAACGGTCGGTTTTGCGTAGAAGTACGTAGAGAAGCTTATTAGCGAGCACAAAAGAAAAGCTTGCGAGCATGCTGAGGTGTTTAGCCCCTGGATTTTGATTGCACCACTACTAGGGACAGAGGGTAGATGCTGCTTAGATGCGCTTCAAGTTAGATTCACCGATAGTTTATTGAGCCAAATGAAGGCACTCAGCCGTAACAAGAATTAGGATACCCACAAACTGTGCACTCTTTTTTCAAAAGTTGATGGCGCTTTTGCTGATTTCAACTTTTACCCTAATGTTGTTACAACTGACTTATTGGTCGTGGTATACAGGGAAGAAAAACCTATTCCTTGGTTGTGTCAGGATAGCACAACATCGCAAGGTGCAGTACTTTGCCACAAGGGAAACGTTTGGTTAATAAGACCAAAACCTACAATACATCCAATGTTTCATAGAAACGAGCATCTGTTGTGTAATGAAAGCCAGCCAGGATTTTCCATGCATTAATAAAAAAAAAATTTGTTTGTTGATCGCAACTATGTTTTGACCAACAAGTTTTTCAAGAACTTTACCGACAGCATGGATGAACAAACACACCACATACGCTTGACCGTTTTCCCTTTGCCGTTCCCTGTTCGTCGTACGACCAGAAGTGAAGACAAGTAAATTATGTATCAGGTGCAACATCAAGTGCTGATTCAGTGCTGATTTTCATTCCGGTTTGGTCGCACGCAACAGAAAACCGATCGAGTGCATGTTGAAGAGCCTGTTGGGAAAATGCAAGCAATACCAAATCGTCTGCAAAAAGGCAAAGGGTTGATCCTGCAGCTTTCAACTGTGGCACCCTTGTCTACTCGGCTGTGAATGTCTATCGAAATCATATAGAAAAACGAGAGAAATGGTAACAGCACACACGCTTGTTGGAGTCCAACATCTAGGGTGAACGTCTGTGATTTAACTCCGTCGACATAGACACCACCTTCTGAGCGGGAAAAGATTGACCTAACGGCCATTAACGGGCAGCCGTCACTACTGTGTTACCGCAACACTCGCCAAAGCGTTTCTTGAAGAACCTGGTCATTTCCTTTCTCGAGTTCGACAGAACATGGGTAGACGTCTTTGGCATGCAACTAAGTTCAACATCCCCGTACGCTGTGCACACCGCAATCTCTCGGAACAAGAAATATATGTTGTCTGACAAGGTCTTATAACTTTGTTCACCAGAGCTTCCCACTTTATTCTTTATAGCCGTCTAGTCTTGCAAACGTGTGTAGGCCCGTTGGTTTTCGAAGCGTAAATTGCAGAACACCAGGTGGTGATCGGATTCAGAGCATATTTTAGTGCATTTATTTCACCCGCAAGGAGTAGCACGCAAAGAAAACAAAATAGAACCACATACGAAACGTCAGCACACCCGCCCCAACACACACAAGACGGCACCACAGGCAACGTACTTGGGAACAACTTGCCATCAAACAATTTAATGAACTAGAGATTAATTTCTATTTCTGAAAAACGAAAAATTCAAAGTGAAACCTTGCGGGCAGAGCACCAAAAAACTTTGCGATTCGAGTGGAAGTGCCCCAGCATAATGAAGCATCTCAGTTATAACTATATTTTATGAAATCAAAAGCATAGACACATATGAAAATAAATTAGGCGTGATACAAGGTCAATTTTTCAACTGCTTTTATACAGTATGCCAAGTGCCACACTGCAAGCCACACAAGCTATCAGAAACGCATGCACAACGCATTTTTAACAAAACCATATTTTTGGTCAAATTGAGCAGGATGTATCCTTTAGTAAATTTTTCGGCCATTCATTCACATGTCAATGGCAAAACTCTCGATATTGCTAGTTGAAGACATATGGGTTTTATTTTTGATTTGTTGTTCTACACTTGGCAAAATAGTAGGTTCTTGATGAGAAATTGTTTTTTACCCGCGTTTGTTGTAAATCGTTGTACGAAATAGTTTTTGTTGATTGCGTATCATGCATTGTGATCGGTAGAGAGTTCTGCACCCCTTTTCACACGAACGTCCAACATTGATCGGAATAATTCAGCTGATACTATGCAGAAAACCTATGAGTGACTGTTGAACCAAAGAATCTCTTCGCCACGTGTACTTATACATGTCTCTGTGTTGGACGACAGTGTTCATGATGTACTGAGCGTTGTTACAGCACAGTTGCAGCAGGAGCCTTCCCTCATCATTTACGTTACCATCAGCATTTTTGCCAATCACACCCTTTCATATCTCATCATCGTTACCGACATGTGCATTGAAATCTCCTAAACCGATCGTGGATTCGTGGGGCATTACTAATTCTTTCCACGAATTCCGGGTACAGTGCACTAGTGTTTGGGGCGTATACTTGTATCAAAACCAAACAAACGGTCCAAGAACTTCAACGTCAAACTACACACCTTTTCTCGTGGTGAAATCCATTCAACATAACTTGTTTTACGAAAAAAATGTGTTTTTAAGTGATAATTTGGTACCCAGAAACATTAAAAACGCAATCAAGGACTCTAAAAACTCGGTTATAGACTGAAATCCAAAAAAAACTTGAGTCAAAAATGGCTGGTCGGGGTGGCGCCCAGATTCGGGTGACCATGGCCAGAAATGCAAAACCTACCCCGATTATGACATAGCCCACGACTCGAAATCCAAAACAGTCCATTTTTTTAATCGAAACGAGAAGACTTTCCGGATCTTTAGAGGGTTTGAACAGTTCTCTAGAGCTTGGCGAGTTATGGCCTTTAATACAACAGTTCGAGGGCCGAATACCTTACGTAATGTCACTGTTTCGGTGTACGTTACATTTTACAAAATTAGAAATTTTTCGTCAATATATTATTTTTTTATTATTGACAAAATGTCTTTGTGGCAGAATGAGATAGCGTCGCGGATTGGATTAAATGACTTCGCGGGCTGAATTTGACCTGCAGACTGTAGTTTTGAGCCCCTAGGCTAAACCCTAACTCACAAATCTTTCTTTTGCTTAAAAAAAACTGCGAACGCATCGAAAGAAGTAATTGAGGTTTAAATGAAAAGCAATCAACTAAATCAATCATGCTTTTCAAGATTTGAGATCAGAAAATTGTCTTTAGTTCAGACATTTCTCACTGATTATAACATTGTAACTTATAGTTAATTGTGGCGCATGAAAGCTGGACCTTCAGATAACGCCGTATGAAATTAAAGTTTACAGGAGCAGTGCACTCACCACGAACAAGCTCTTGCAAGGACAAAAAAGCAAATGGAGTTTCTCAAAGTGGTACTTGTCAGGGGTTGTTGGTATGGGCGTCGGAAGGGGGGGGCAGGGGGGCTTGCCCCCGCCTAGATTTTGAAATTTTTAGCAAAAAAGGTTGTTTTCTTAGTTTTGAGTGGGAAAAATAAAATTTCACTACTTTTGGCCCCCCACTGGAAAAATTTAAGAAAAATCCCCGAGTGGCCCCCTGGAAAAAAATCCTTCCGACGCCCATAGTTGTTGGACAACCTCTTAATTTCCATGAAGCGGTGACACGCAGTGATCAAGATGCCAACCAAATGCGCATGAACACCATGCATGTAGCTGCCAGAAAAGGTTAAGTCTAAACACTTTCACGGCGAGTGAAAGATGACGGAATTTCCCAAATTTGTTATTTGTCAAAGGTTGTTAGAGGCAGTGTTTCACAAAGTAGCACGACACGAATTGAAGAACGCCAAACCAACCGCGCATGAGCATCACTCTTGAAAGCGGGTGACATCCACAAGTGCTTACTAAGTGAATCAAAACAAATAATTTTAATGGTTGGAGGTTTTGTGAAATTGTTACGCTTGACCACCACAGATCTCCCCGAAAAGTTTTACTTCTTTTAACTTGTGTAGGGCATAAAATGTGCTTGACGTTTACTAGCACAATTTTAAGGTTGTTTACGGACTGGTCAATGATCACTGATTTTTGGAGATAGCCGGTTTAATAACAGCCTTAGTTATGTCTTGCAAATGTGAGAAATACAACTGAAAAAACAATCGCGGTGTCACTGCATTTCGTGAATGTGCCTGAGACACTGCCAATCAGCCGAAGCAGTAACGGAAAAGTTTCCTCAAATGACCAGGTTGTGACGCAAAGTATAGAAACATTTCTAATTAAAATCCAGCCAAACGTTACTGCAGTCAAAACCATTTCCTCATTTTCTTTCAAAGCAGCTAGCTGAACTACAATAGGGCAAATAATACAGTTTCAAACACAATTTCACGGAGAAACTGAACCTATTGTTGCGATCGGAAATCCCGAGCGGGAAGTGCACAAAGCTTCACGCTGTGGCAGCAAGCAACAATAGAGATCACCCGACGAGATCACTCTATTATGGCTTTTCGCGCCACTTTATACAGTTTTGTTCTTAGCGCACAGCCCGTTCGTGGTGAATCATACAATCAACGCAACACCACCGGAGAGGTTGCAACACTATTTAAAATATAGTTTACAAGCTTATGCAAACCATGTGTCTTAACTAAAGTCAGTTCTGTTGCTATATTTTCATGGCGATTGTATGGTCTTAGGAAGTTTTTCAGGCGAGAAGATGCTGTCGAATCGCACGCACGTAAAGCCCTGTTTACGTTTGTTTGAATGGGGTTGGCGAATTGATAGGGAAACAATGTCTCAGGCTGAGTAACTCCAAATAGAGGGAGGGTCTTTCCACAGTCACGAAGGATCGCTATGAAAATATTTGTGTTACTCGCTTCTTCTGCCTCCACGAACTAAAGCGTTTTGATGCAATAAGCATGACTAGAAGTGACGAACTATTTTGTTTGTAGAGTTTCCCTACGCGGGGCACCATCCAATGAATTTATTGGGCTGCGGGCATGCAGCAAATATGAACTATACCAGCTTCGCCTACATTTCAAAACCAGAACGCGCTGACGATAAGGGAAAATACCGTATATAACTCAGTATGTTCCTGAGAGCACCAGAAACTCAATGCAACTGTTTGCACATGGAAACTTGAAATTTCTACAACCGTGATCGGTTTCATCAAAAATACATATTGAAACTCAAGTAGGACACACGGGGACCTTTAGTATGTTATTAGGGTGGTTCAAGGATTGCATTCAGCAATTTTCAGCTTTTTAGTATTTTTTTCGATCTTGGCCAAAAATTGACCTAACGTTACTGGAGTACATAGCAAGAAAGCGCGGGGTAAAACAATGCCTTTTGGTTGAAATAAGCATGGCAGCAGCAGATCTGCTGCACACTAAATCTTGTGTCTGATATTTGTGTTATCTATCTTTTAACTGAAAATGAGAACAATGCCAAGAACATTTATTGGTCAGCCTGTGTTGAAAAAGGGTTCTCAAATAAAAGTTATGTGAAATCACCAACAAATTCACATGTGGAATAACACAAAAATCAAATGTTTGGGCCAAGGCTGCAACGCAAAATTCAAAATATTTGATCAGACAACTGTAAAGAACTCATAAAATAGACTTGAAAGTATTCATTGATATTGGAAACTAGAGCTGCTTGAGGCAAAATTGAACAACTCATACTCAACTAAAAGCAGCACTGTAAATGAGGAAAGGAAATCATGAGGTTTTTTCTACAAATACTGAATTTTCACGAAACCATCTCAGTAAGAAAACAAATTGAATGCATTGCAACTTAGATAGATTTCATCATTCATGAAGACTAAGGCTATCTGAAAAAGCGAAGTAAATGTTTCGAAAAGTTCTTCCGTGTATTCATTTAAAAATATTTTGAATCAAAAAAGGCCTTTGTTTAGTTAAAACCAGGCAGAGCAGAAGTTTTAACGATGCATGCAATTGAATGCACAAACACCTGAGTTTCATCATGTTTACTACATTGACTCAAGTCTTGATTTTTAACTGGTTTGTCCAGTTTCAACTTGTGAACAGCTTGATGATGATCATTTAATGAAGCATGTGTAAAATTTTGCCACTTCGTTTCTCCATTAAATCCGTAACATTTGCAACCAACAACTTAGGCGACCTTCGAAAAACTGCTAACTCATTACAATTCAGTATTTAAAAACTTGAAACCAATTAAATATTAATGTATTTAGACGCTTTTCCCACTTTACCTCAATATTGCGACAGATGTGTGTCAAAACTTTGCTTTAAAGGAAAAACTATGTAACAAAGCTTTCTGTGAAATACATTTCCAAGCGTCTTTTGTTGACAAATACCATCAAACGATGATAAGGTATTGTCAACCGCTATCCTCAAATATTTCAACGATTTAAGACACATTTTCAACATGCATGGAAGTTAGTTACCAGAAAAGTTTATTTCCAAGTTTGCGCGGCCCAGACAGCTCATATAGATATAAAATCGGCATTTCTCACAAATAATGTGTAACACACAGTTCAACAAACAAAAAATATCTACCGCATTATCACAGAGGGCTCTTAGACTAAGGCAAATTTTATAATTATTATTATAGACATTATGTTATCACAGAGGGCTTTTAATCTTAGGCAATATTATTACTATCCTGCTTACTAGTTTTTTAGAGTAATTGATGATCTTAAACGTTTTATTGGCAAGACACAGCAAAGATTGTGCTGGAAAAATTGGAAAGAGCATATCTTTGCCTAGAAAATTTGTTCTCAACCTACAGTACGCGACAACGCGTAACAACCGGTAGATAAGTTGGTTTTCCTGGTAGTACATGAGTAGCTTCCCGATCATGCGCAAAGCTAGTGGATATTGGATAGCATATCTGCAGTGGATGACACAGAAACTTAACTTTGTGTGAAACGTTGCGCTATGATATTGACTTTTTGGTAGAATATTTAAAATTTGTAGAGATGTTGTCGGTTGAACAGAGTTATCAACGATGACATTAATTTATGTTTGTAATTTTCTCACATATTCTACCGTCTGACATCCTAAAATTATTAATTGTGAGTCCAAATGGAAGTACTACAGGGTTTTGTGTACTTACTGAATCAAAGGTTCTTGAACACTGAAACTACTGGCGGTAAAATCTACTTGCATTAACGTAACTTGTGAAAAATGTTTTCGCATCCACGAAGGGTGAGAGGAACTGGTCATGCTGGTGAAAGTGAGTGCATTGTTTGTAGATGCGCATCAGCAATTCGCGGTTGGCCAATATTTCCACTGGCGAGAAAAAAGCAACATGTCGGAAAGGAAAAAGAATCTCCGTGTAATAACCACGGAACGCAAAATGGAATTTGAGTACTTCAACCAGCAATATGAAAATTCGCTTAATGCATTGATCACCCAATCCCAGAGGGAATCGTAATATGAGAAAGATTTCAGACAGAGAAAAAGGTGTTAAAATCCTTTGTAAGCACACAGCGGAACTGTAAGTGCTTATGAAATTTTACATGAGTTCTGATATGACAGGCCGCGCCTTTTTTCCTCAAGCTCTGCAAAAACGGGCTTTCAAAATTGAGTTTTCAAGAACAACAGCAGCAAAGAGAGCACTGTGATCTGGTGATGTGGAAACGTGTGCAGTGTTTAGCAATGAATAGCAGGAAATTTTTGAGAGTTTACTGTTTCCAAATGTCGGCGAAACTTCTTCGAAGATAAAATTGGGACTGATTTAGCTTGTAACTTAGCAGTACATTATAGTAGCTCATGCCAAAGAAAGAGACTAGGTAGCAACGTCTCGACATTTAAAACTGCAACTTTGATGACAATGAAAGCCAGTATAGGCTACAATGCAAAGGTGTTTGATGTTCCTTGCTTCAAAATAAAGTAATGAGGAGATATTCATAGGTGTTATTCTGACTTTTTTAAAAGTTAACGAAAAATTGGTTGAGGTTTCACCCATATTTTTTGAAATTTGAACAAAGAAATCAGACAGATTTGAACACTGCATAATCATCCAACCTAATCTTTAATTTTTCATTGCGAAAAAAGACTCAGTTTGCTACTGTCAACAACTTTGAATGAACAATATCATTTCAGTCCTCTTTCACTAGTTTTAACTATTCGCTGTTAGTGTTGTTTTGCCAGACGTGAAATAAAATGTATGCACAAACTTGAACAATGTCATTATCGTTTACGTCACGTTTTCCGAGAAATAAGTATTTTTGTCATTTTTAACACACTCGTTATTATTTTGATATCAGGTATAAATGAAAAGCAACCTTTCAGTAACAGAAGTTTGGGAAAAGGTAAATTTGAAACATAAAATAGTGTGCAGCCATTTAAAAACGGGATGTGACTCTACTTACACAAGCCTCATTGGTCATTCATAACTCACAAACCGGTGCAGCTACTTCAAAATCTAATGAAAACACTTCCTGAGAACAACACACATATGGNAACACTTGCTNTATGCCACTGCAGCCAGGGCTTTGAAGCCTGAACTNAAATTTTAGGCTCCGGCTCCAGCTCCAGGCATGTATATGGTTTGGCTCCGGCTCCAACNTATAGAAGTTTTTGGCTCCGGATCGAGAACGCTTTGGCCAATTGAATAATAAAAGTCATTGTATTCTTTGTACAACTTGCTTGCCCAACAAAGTGTTTCTGTGGAACTGAAATCTACTGTAAATTTCAGGTTCAGGTCCAGCTCTGTTTCCACCATCTAAAAGTTGTGGTTTCAGTTCCGGCTCCAGCCATCCAAAATTATTTTGGCTCCTCCACATCCCTGACCACACCTCACCTTATCGTTCATAGCTCCAAAACCGTTCGTGGTCAGGAGACAACGAATACATGCTCGCAAGCACTGCGATGCTCTCTGTGATAAAAAAAACAAAAAATGTACTTACCTCTTTTAATTTTCGAGTTATTTCAATTGTATGTAATATAAGTTATACTGACACCTTTTTCACCGGAAGCCGTTGCAGTGATTTCACACATGAGCGCAAGCCCTCTATCGTAAGATGTGCAAAGCCTTACCTTTTCGAACAATTTCTAAGACTTTGATGTAGCTACTGTTGTTCGTGAGTTGACCAATAAAGTCGGCGTTACTACCGTGTCACATTCCGTCCAAAGGGAATGCCAATAATTGTTAAAAAAGTTAGTGTCGATCAAAAAGCACTGCAAGCGCAAGCCATTTTTACAAAAGAAACGACAGAATTAAAATTTGGCCGAAGCATTTCATGGTCCGTCACCATAAGAGCCAGGATTGCCAGATTGGCATTTTTAGGCAAAGATTCAGAAATCTGTCCTCCTTACGACTTGGTTGGCCTTAAAAATTTTGTTTGATATTTTGGCTCTTTTTGGCATTTTTTACTCTGAAATAGGTTCCTTTAAATTTCTAAAGGAAAATATTACGAAATTACGATTCCATTTTTTTGTCAACATATTCGCAACTTTTTTTTGATAAATGTTGTAGTAGTCCGACGCCCGAGTTCCGGTGTTAGTATGATTTGAGGGATGCGAGTTTCGAAATGAAGTTTTTGCCTGATCCCTAGAAGTGCGTGCACTGTTTATTGTGTTGAGCATCAAGCAGACCGAAAGCTTATAGACAGATCTGCGTCTCCGCCGTAAAAATGCAACAATGACGTCGAGGAAGCGAAAGGGCTGTTATGATTCTGGTCGTAAGTACAGGCGTGAATGGGAGATATGACTTTCCTGTAGGTGCAGAAAGCTGCTGATGGATCAATATGCACACTGTGGCACTACAGTACCCAAAGTGTGCAACCTCACAAAACATGAAACGTTGGCGAAGCATCAGTAAATAGCTCCATGCCATGCAAGACTTAATCTCATTTTCTAGAAAATTTCTAGCGATGTTCTTGTATTTTACGAGATGTTTTTTGTGACAAAGGAATGGCAATGCCACAAATAAAATTTGGCTAATTCTAGCTTACAATGTATCTGGCCTTTTTCGGGCCATGTTTTAGCACTATTTGGCTTTTTATTGAAATTTTTATCTGGCAACCGTGATAACAGCCACTAAAATCGCGCTGTCCTGTATGCTACATAGATTCATAGAGCATTTGCAACAGCTTTGATTTCAAACAATTGATGTCTTTCTGCTGGTAATTACTTTCGTTTCATTGATTTGCCGACGTCTCACCCACCTAATTAAGTAGGCTTCCTCAGGGCAACATTTTAATGAATTCATGCCGTTTATCAAAATCAAAAACAGTGAATAGGGTGACGTGCAAAGACAGGCAGCCAAAAAGACAAAAAGTTAAGGATATAAGCGACGCTTTACCTTTTATGTCCCGCGACTTGCCCAAAGTCAACCAGCCATTACTCGCCAGGCGATTGAGCTAGAGTTGTTCAAACCCTCTGAAGATGCAGGGAGTCTTGTAGACACGATCAAAATATTTGGTTGGTTTTGGATTTTGTTTTTTTGGGATGACATCATAGGGAAGGTAGTTTTAGTTTTTTGACCCACTTCATTGGGCCCTGGGCCCCGACCCTATTTGCCAAGTTTTTGACTGAAATTTTTTTGGAACCCAAACTGGAATCCGAGTCTTGAGAGGCCTTGATTGACTATCTAGCACTTTCTGGTCAAAAGTTATGGCCAAAAAACTAAATTTTGACAGAGACATAGAAAGTACGACTTGCCTAAACAAGGCCAATTTTATCCAACTATAATTCGCCAGCGGATTGAGCTAATGAGCCGTTCAAACCCTCTAAAGATGCGGTAAATCATGTAGATTAGATTTGTCAAAAATGGATCGATTTGGATTTCAGTTGGTTTGTGGATGACGTCAAAAATGGGATAGGCTTAGCCCTTTCATCGAGTGCTGGGCCATAACAAGGGCCAATGCATTGTTTCTCCAAAAAAACTGGGCTACAATCCGAATTTGTAGAGCCATTGACAGGCCTTCTAACATTTGTGGTTAGGAAATTCTGGTCTAAAAACAATAAACAAAGAAAATTAATTCCCTAGGTGATTAGTTAACTAATCATCGAATTTTCACATAACGTGACAACCACATACCCTAGAAGGCCAATCAAGGGCTCTAAAAATGCAGAATTTCGCCTAGTTTCATTAAAAAAAAAAAAAAAAATTACTTCCAGGGGGTTGAAATCCTAGTTCAGGTAACGTGAGCCAAAAAGGCCTG
>JGI24022J15233_10009368_pt1 | contig 11018 bp, 13 predicted proteins | sample Ectturendosymbi2_FD_15233 | JGI IMG/M metagenome (IMG submission 15233)
TCATGCTTTATAATTTTCGTTATAATTACTTCAGTGTTTTCATGCGGCTCCATACGTACTCTGAAATTTGAAATTCGGCCCCAACACCAGAAAAGGTTGGGTACCACTGCTCCATAGACTCAGCCATTAAAACCTAACCAAGTCATTTGCATACAGAATTTCATTCATCAAACCTTCTCTTGCGCTATCTGTAACCACATCCACCCCAATGGCGATAACACTGACTCCTGGTGTACAACAACTTTAACAACAAATTTCGGATAACTTTGTTCCCACTGACGTTCACTTTTGTTCCTTGATACAGGCTCATCACTGCCCTCACCATTTTTTCTGGTATAATTTTCTTTCTCATTGCCCAGTCCCACCCTTCTTGGGACTCTATCGTAAGTTTTTTTCACATCGACAAAGCACATGTACAATTTTTTCTTTTTATTTCCATTGTCCCTCATCCTGGCATGAAGCCAAACTGCATGTTACAAAAATTCACCAACACCCAAATTCTTCTCTCAAGCACCCAAGCTTCATACTATGCTCCAGAAGCTTCACTCTCCTGTATGACCCACAATTCACCAAGTCTCCTTTTCCTTTGAAGATCGGCACTACAACACTCAATTTCCACTCATCCAGCATGCCATTTCCATCTGGGATATGTTTACAGAGTTCCAGCATCACAGCAATGCATTTTTGACTTTTCAAGTTGGTGTACTGTAACCTGTTTTCTGCTGATTTATTCATGCAAAACATTTTATATGCCATCTTTTTGCTCTTTATTGCTTCCTACACCTCTTCATTCCACCACCATGTGTTTCCTTGGTCTCTTCTGCCTTTCGTTTTCCCACACACTTCATCACAAGCCTTTATAACTCCATTCTTAAAAGAATCCCACANAGCCGGTGCTTCAAAATCTACTAGCTCCTCAACCCTTTCTTGTGTCACTGTTCTTTAACTTACAAACCCTTCTTTTNACAACCAACTCCTGCTTCATAACTTTCTGCGATTTCCTCTTGTCCACATCTGCAACCACTGACCAGTGCTGCAATTCTCATGGAATTACCTTCACATCACGTAAATACTTTGTGTTCTCTTTACCCACCAATACAAAGCCAATCTCTTGTTTCATTTCCACCAGCGCTGAATGTTGAGGAGTTTTTTGATACCAAGTGTTCGCCAGGCACACTTCTTTTTTGTCGAAAAGCTCAAGCAACATTCTCACCTCCAAATTTCTCTCATCTATTCCATTTCCTCCATGCCCACCTTCTAAGCAGCATTCTGCTCACGAAAATGCCTGTTGAGGTCCCCTAGACCTAAAACAAATTCCTTCTCATTTTGTAAATCCCATTCACAAGCCAACTTGTCACAGAATTGATGTTTCTCTGATTCTGGTCTTGATGTTGTGGTGTGTAAGTGCAGATTACTCTCACCACCTCTTCTCCAAACACCATGACTACTGTTTGGAGAAGAGGTGGTGAGAGTAATCTGCACTTACACACCACAACATCAAGCACCATGACTACATCATGTTATCGCCACTCCTTCCGACCTCTACAACTTTCTCACAAAATTCTTCTTTAACAAGTATACTAACTCCTCCAATACCTTCATTGTTTCCAGACCACCAGTTTATAATTTCTTCCTTTGACGTCTAAAAATCAAGCGTTTTGTCCTCTCCATCACACCTCCTGCAAGCAACAGACATCCACCTTCCTCTTTCTAAGTTCTTCACAAACCTCCATCCCTCTCCCACATACACTCCCAACACTCCAGGTTCCCATTCTTACACCAAGTTGTACAGACTGACAGGTTTATTGTGCAAACCCAGAGATTCTTAGCACCCCTCTTTGGTGGGGACTAGGGGCCATTTCTTTGTTTTGACTAGCCATAGGGTTTTATGGAGCGATGTATTCTACAGGAAGCACCCCTTGCTTACCCCCAACTTCAACTTAAACATTTGAGTGGGCCAACTATTTTACCCATAGCAGGGACTCATGCAGGTGCTATTGTTCCAGGTCAGAGCAGACTTGGGAGCAATGAGTACTAAGGGGTAGCCTCACATTCCCCATAGATCTAGAATTAGAGCCTACTCATTGGATTTAGTTTCCTGCCTGGTTTGCCCAGAAAAAAATGCACTAGTTACCAGGTACTCAGCTGCAATCATAAAAATCTGGCCACAATTGCGACAAATATGTCTTGCTCCCATGATTTGCATTTTTTCTCTTTGCAGTGTACCTACATAGATCTGTGTGCTTGCAAGAGAAAATTACGGCTAGGCCCATATTAAATTTTTTAGTCCAGAAACATTGACCTACATGGTGCAGTGATTTTGGGTTAAACAACCATGTAGATGCATGTGGTGTGGAAGTGTTAAGAAGTTAACAATTCCATAACCTTCAAGTTCCTATGTTTAGAAACAAACTCTTTACAAGTACTCACTAGCAATCATTTGCGCATTTTTAATCAATTTCTACTATTATTTGGTTCCAAGCTTATATCATCTAAAAATATATTATTATGGAGCATTATCAAATCAACATATCAGTGACACACAAGCACTGTTTTCTTATACTCAAAGTAAAGGGGATTTTACTGATGACCTTACAGTTGTTTGTAAGTTCAACAAACATCATGGATTTCTCACTACAAGCAATGATTAAGCCTTGAGCATAAACTGGAAAATTTATTTTGAAAATATGCTAGTTTCCCCAGGTTATCTAAATTCCCAGAATTATTGTGGAATCTCTAACAAGTTCATACAGCATGCAACATTTTTGATTTGATATTAGTATTTTCACAAGAGTTACGTTTTGAAAACTAAAAAAATTACCTAAGTAAACCTTTAGGGTCACTTTCCACTGTTAAAACAACTGCATATTTTGTTTGGCAAAAATGTAGAAATAAACCTGAGACTTGCAACTTTAAAAAAACTTGGGACTTTTTTTGTAAATATAATTTCTATGAGTATCACAGAACTTTTCATAGCTCATTCCACTCTTTCATGAAAAGCAATTTTTAAAAGTTTTAAATTGAAATAGTAGTCTACACAAGGCAAATAATTACGAGTAAGAACGACTAGCACCACTCAACACACAACTAACCTCAACATATGAAACCTTGACCAGAAACTGGTAGGACAAACGTTGACTTATACCATCAAATAAATCTTTAATCACACGGGGAATAATTCCTGATGAAGCATCAGTTACATCAACTTCTGAGACACAGTGTGCTGACCCCATAGAATAGGTTTTACCACTACCGGTTTGTCCATATGCTAGAACAGTACCATTGTAACCTACACAGGAAACAAGTGAGCTTTAAAATGAAAAAAATGCATGAGTAGTATATGATAGAAAACAAATCTCTGATGTACATCTTACTTTATTCATAAAAACTTTTCAGCATTTTGCAAATACTGTAACTCCAGCACTTATACATTGATCGTACGGTTGGAATTTATGGTTTGTTAGAACTATATGTACATCAACACATGCATCCTACCTTTAAAAATCCCATCAATCAAAGGTGATACACTTGTTTTGTACACATATTCTTGTGTATCCACAGAATTAAAAACATAATCATAGGTGAATGCTTTGTTCCCATTGGCAATAACCTGAACAAAAAGCAACAATGATAAGATTTGCCACAAAGTAATGGCATTGATATTATGACCCTCTGTAAAATAAAAAAACAAAATTAACAAAGCATACAAATTACTGTAGACAGTGACATACAGTACTCTAGTAAAATATTATTGATAAGACTAATTTTCCTTATTGATTCAATAAACAATGGTCCTAAACATATTAAGCAACTAAATTAGACAAGTTCCACAAGTGCCATTTAGATTTGCAGACAATAGTCAGCAGCTTTAACCACTACATGCTTGGTAATAAGCAAAGTTCTATAACTAAATCAAGTAGCAAATGCATTTAATTTATTTGCTTCCCAAAATTATGCATATATTGTATATACTAAATTTATGGATGACACTTGGTGAAAAAACAGGCTAGTTATGTGGCAGCTTGAGAATTTAGCATGTTCATAAATGCCAGTTTCGTAAAACATCTTGTAATTGAAGTGCAAACAAGTGCTTCATTTGCTAAATCCGCTATTGTTTTCATAGTTTTCATACATAAATGCTTGAAAAGATAAAAAACAGCCAGTATCCACTAGACACCAGATCTGTTTGGGCACATGACCTGGTGTCTGTCCCGTAAATACCAAGTATGTGAAGATATATAAACTGTTATTGAAAATGTTAATCAACTGTTATGTAACACATACATTTCTTTAATTTTGTGATCATTTGAGCTAAATGGTAGATGGGGTTTTCAAGCTAATCCTTAAATTTGATAATGTTCATCACAATAACAAAAAACTTTTGAGAGAACTGCTAACTTCACAGCGACAGAGATCAGATAAGCTGCTCTTATACATAATTGCCTACACACATATTTTGCTTGTAAGTCAGTAGTTCCCAACTTTGTGTTATAAAGCAAAAGATGCAACAGTACCTGTTGGGCTTCTTTTATCAAAACCAAACTTTCTTTTGCACCATCTTCAAGTTCTTTCTGAATTAATGGACGACATCTTAATGCAACTTTTACAGGTATTATTGATGCACCCTCCATTTTTTCATTAGCATGAAATGTTTTGTGGCACAACTGATGGAAAACGTTTTCTTGCAATGTGTCTCTCAATACAGAAATTGTAGCTATCTGAAATATACACTGTTTTTTCAATACTCCAACCACCAAACACCTATAAAAAGCATCAAAAGTTTAAACATAAAACAACCAAAAAAATTGTTATAAACATTTTAAAGATAAAGTTAATGAAACTTTTAACGCAAATGTACCATGTTTTGAAACATTGCAGCGACACTATCAAGACAAAGAATTCAGCAAATTTAGGCCACAGAGTGTCTTTAAATTACTGATTGAATGCAGTGATTCTTAACCTTGTTGGGGGTACCAGACAATACAAGTTTCATCTCAGCATTCACTGATCCCTTTGTAATTAGAAAACTAAAAGATTTGCTTAAAATATATATAAATGTATTTACAGCAACCACAGTGAAGCTTGACTCACCTAACTCCTAGGGTTTGATCTAACCAAGGTAAAGAACCACTGATTTAAAGTGAGCTCTAGATTTTACCAAGTGAAGAAACGAGCAACTGATCTGAGCTAAAACTCCATGAAAGGCTTTTGGCCTTCTTCAGAAGTAGTTTTGCCACAAAAATTTTGTTTGGCCTAATGTGCATGACTTACTACATTCTGCAATTTAGGCACTAAAAAGTTTTCCATATTCACTCTAACAAGCATGCTTCCCTTCATGACAGTTGAATTACCCAGTTTTATTTTCCTAACCTAGAAAATGGAAATAATAATGATGCATAGTGATCACTGTTATGTAACCTCTAATCTGCAGTTCTTCTGCAGTTCAACCAGCTTCTAATCTGCAGTTCATTTCCTGAACGCAATCGCTGAAGCACACACTGATTCTCTGAGCAGAATAGTACATTGGTGGCTGGTTTTGGGCATGGTGAGATCAGTCGACTAGTTGGTCTCCAGAAAAGAAGATTCAAAACAGAATTGGAAAACAACTTCCATTGACAAAATGGGTTGTGATGGACAAGATTGAAAGTTCTCACTGCAAACTACAGTAGACCTCAATTAATCCGGATCTTTGCCAAAACCGGATAAAACTGGTGGTATGAATGATTTCTAACATTTTTCTTTATAAAAATCTTCTGTTGATCCATAGTTTTTAATCTGGGCTTTCGCCAGTTCCAGATAAAATCTGTTTTTTTCACACCTTGTAACCTGGATTTTTCTGCACATCCATGCTGTTGTGTTCTTAAGTGCACTGATTGGTCTCAAGGAAAGATTCAGCAACTTTCAGACGCAATGTATACAAGAGTGCTCACGATCACCAACGAATGTTCAGAATTATAACAACAGCTGCAACTGTGCACAACATTCGGTTAATCCAAGACAATTATTATGTCACCCATGGGCATAGCATATCATCTTGAATATAACACTCAAGGCACACTGTCGCACCACGGTTTCCATCTATTGATCTGTGTTGAGTGTGTGCAGAGCATTATCCTTGAGTGTATTGTAATCAATATGATGTATAGAGGGCATTAACTTCCAAATAGAACTGTTTATGGACCAGTCGCAGAAAGCTGTGTCAGTCCAAAATTCAAGATTTCTTCGCAGCCAAGTAATCTAAAATTATTAACTAAGATTGTTCATAACTACCTGGATGTGGCCATTACTAGTCCGATGAACCATTATAATTACATCAATAAATGTGTTTTCCTTCAGTAAAGTTTGCTGTTGAGTTGTATATGTGTTCAATTTAAGTGATTTTCACCGATATCATAGTACTTAGATGACGTTAGGCTAGAAACAACCATTTTTGGTTAATTCAGATCTTCGCCCAAACCGGATAAAATGGTTGGTCAAATTGAATCTGGATTAACCAAGGTTTGCTGCATATACTAAATGATTTTGTCAAAAGAAATTATGTTTAAGATTGTATGCGTCATCTGNAGAGCACAAGCACAATGAAAATGCAATTAGCACTACTATGCTCATGATGGCNTTCACCAAACATGCAAAGGCGATGATCATTTTCTGACCTGGTGAAACAGATGGAATTGGAATTAGTTATANGTGTCCCTNTTTGCTGCCACAGCTCTTTGTCAACACTAACATATCACATGCAGATAGCTANATTTGCTCTCCAGATTCAAAATTGATAAAGCTCCAAGCCTGGTATTAATTGGATCTGAAACATTTGGTGACTTTTATGTTTATTGATTTTCACATGCTGCACTTTGTTTTCTGATCACACCCATTGCCAGTTGATGTACACTTTGGACTATGAATCATATGCAGAAAGAATGGTTAAATATTGTTTAGCTTAACAACTGTAAGTCACAAAGTATGCAAGTAGCTTGAATTGATTTAGAAATCAAAATTTGGTCAGTCAGGCAATACTAGCTTTCTAAAGTAATGTCAATGATAACATTTGTTTATAAAAATATATAAAAACCATGTTTGGCTGAAGATTTCACCGTTTTATCAGAGTTTGCCTGGCCACTGTGCTGATGATACATGTACCAACCTTGTTAAACCCACATCCACCAAGTACAACTTTGTTAAACCCACATCCACCTTCCCAAACCACACCTGCTCCACCCCGCGCTGGTTCCTTCCTACACCTGCCAGTATGTCTAAAAACCACTTAAAACTTGTGTTCATCATTAGTGGCAACTTAGTCAGTGGTTCATTTCAAAGCCAACAGAAGCTATCAAAAAACACTGTAAAGTAAAAATGTGAAACCTTATGGTCAACCTTGAAAGCTTTGTTCTTAGCTCAACAATCACTGTTGAAAAAGAGTGTCACGTTGTTCACTGATTAACTCCTTTATTTACTCTTCTATTCAAGACATGGCCAGCCATACCAAACACTCGTTTGCTAGCAGTGTTACTTACCATGATGCAGAACGTTATTTCTTGCAAGTTTACTGAGAGTTGGATACTACAATCTGCAGTCCCATCACCACTGGAGAATGTTGCTACACCCTTGTACCACAAGCTCTTCTGTAGCATTGAATTTCTTACTTATGTCACTTTGACATGCGTTGTGTTTCTATTTGAACATGAACTGAAGATGTGTTTAAAGACACAAAATTAGTCTACCTGTGCAAATAAATTGTGATGGATTCACCTGCATATCTCACTTGTGACTTACAATTATCACATGCAGTGGGTCATCATTCAGTTACCTGCACAAAAATTTTCTTATACCCACCCATGCCCGAGCCCACCTCATACCAAGTTCAACCTCCACCCACCCCACATGCTGAGCTCTGCAGGTTCCATAACCTTCCCACAAATGCCAGTACCCATAACCTGCACAGGTTAACCCCCCCCCGCAAGACTCTAGAATATAATTGTGCAATATTGCTCACAAAAGCCACTACTGCTATCGATTTGCATGGAGTGTTCAGAATACCAATTGTCAAGCTTTTGTTCCATCTCTGATTTTTAGCACTAATTCTCTGTTCTGTCCTTATGGGGATCAGCGCTGTAACAACTTGAATTAGTACCAAATGCAGACCAATGTATGTCTCACCAACATAAACCATTATGAAATAACTCATGCTCATAGTGAGTTTTCACATATTACACAGATGACTGACGGTGAACAAATCATGGTTTGCACTGCAGTGTTTGACTGTAGTGTTTAGTGACCCACATCTGCATGGAATAGTTTTTTTGTATGATTCCTCATTTTATTAATTAATCCCCTAATTAATAATTAATTTGTTGTTTTCAGGCCATAACTTTTGAATCAGAAATGCTAGAAAGTCAATCAAAGGCTCAAAAGACTCAGATTCTAGCCAAGTTTCCAATAAAAATTTTAGCGAAATACTCCCTCTTGTGGTTGGGCCCAGGGTCAAATAATATGAGCCAAAATAGCCAAAAACCTACTCCACTTGTGATGTTACCCACAAAAAATCTGGAACCCAAAACCAATAATTTTTTTTCATTGCAAACTAGAAGACTTGCCACATATTTTGAGGGTTTGAATAGCTCTCTAACACAATTGACTGGTGAGTTATGGAGTTGCAGAGTGGCGTGAAAATAATAGCTAATGTGGGATTTGTAGGTATGATACACATTACAGCCTTCATTCTAACAACATAAATGCAGGACAACTAGGCTTTGATTTACTAAAGAATTATACCAGCGATACAAGCGTAACATCACTGTGAACATTACATCGGCCATTGTGCAACTATTTGCCTGACGTCATGCAAGCAATGCGTTAGAGCAATCAGCAGATTTAGCACATTGCCTTAAACTCACAACACACGTACACTGGTAGCAAACATGTTAAGTAAATCAAGCGTTTTTAGATTAACATCAATTATTAAGAGGTAGGGTGCAGGTTTACACAATTTTTTGGTAAATAAGCAAGCAAGCATGGCAAAAAATGCTAAAATAGCCTAAGACCGCTTGACAGCAAAAGTCTGAATGCCAAAAAACACCTGAGAGCAATTCTTTAGCAAAACATGTTTGCTGCAAGCCATTTGGGTAGTTTTGGCCTTTTTTCTCACCATATGATAAACAAGCTAAAATGTAATTTGCATAGATTATAGAAAACATTGTTATCTTAACACACTTATTCCTACCAATTGGCTAGATTTTCATCAAATTAAGTTTGCTCACAGGCTTAATTGAGGGTTTATGTCAGCTAATAAAATAAGTAAAATGTCATTCACGTAGATTGCAGAAAGCATTGACTTGTTTTACTGGACTTGATATTTTTAAATGTGAAAAACCAATATAACTGAAAAAAAAATTAAAATTTTTGTTAACATGCTACTAAAATTGCTCATATCACACACTGCCTGAATGGAATTGAGCATTTCTGCACACATGAGATTTTTACATTTTCTTACATGCGGAGATCTTGTATTTGTTGCAATGCTGTCAGTGTCATGCATCATTGTTTTACCTCTGGCATGCAAATTATCTTCAGAAAATGTTTAGTTCTAATCAGGTTTCACTACAAATATCAAAACTACCCATTTTATCTAAGAAAAGAAGAGTTTTAAGGGCTATTAGTCATATTTCATTGAGTGTCATGAAGTTGAGTGCATTTGCAATATACTACTTTAAAGGGCAAATGACTACAAAATAAATGGACACAACTAAAACATTACAAATGCAATAGCAACAGCCTTGACTATAATTTGAAGGCCTGTTTTGACACGTATGCAATGCATGACAATAAAAATTATATCTGTTCACATCCAATTTTTGACTTCATATGAAATACAAAACTTGGCCTGCATACCAAGACAAATGCACAAATGTAGCATGTATGAAAATTTTCTTGCAAATGCAAAATCATTGCAAGCAGAAAAATATTATGAAAAACCTTGCAGATGAAAATTTGCAATTCCACTAGATGCATAAAGTACTGTGATTGTACTATTTTAATGTGGTTAGCACAACATGAGCAATGGTGGTGACCCGCAGACTGCTTAAGAATGCTGCCAAGTCAGGGAAGAACTGTTTTCAATTCAGCTACAAACTAACATTTAGAAGGCAGTAAAAGCATTGACAGATTGTTTCTGAATGCATGGTTCAGAGGTCACAGCCTGGTATAGGATGTAACAATTATAGAAATTTGGCTCTGTGCCACCACCTATACAGTACCTTCACAATAGCAAAGGCCAAACCATTCAAATGCAAGAAATATAATGACCTCATATAAATACCTACATATTTCAATCAATTGCAATTGAGACCACCAGTGTCTATAGAGAGTCCACTGCCCCTTTTTTTGTTGATCTTTCCAAGAAACTTGTTCACATGACGAGTTACCCTAGCGTATGACAGTAGCTACACCAGTGCTTATCCTTGGCTGTGTTCAACACTGGGTTTATTTTTTCTGTCATAGACCAAATTTATGTTTAAATTACCAAACAAATTTAAGTCAATTTGGTCATATTGTCAGAAAAGGTAGGCTAGTGAATATTGTTGTGAGTTTTAATACTATTATTGGACAAATGACCGAAATGTCTCAGCTAAAGAAANAGGTTCAAAGAAAATGCTGCTAGCTTTCTAGCTAACATGCAAGCTTGGTTCAACACTCACACCAAATTTAATAAANCATACCAAATATGCCAAACAAAAGGAAGGACTGTCTGTCACTTGCCCAGTATTTTTGTCTTTCCAAATGTAAAGTAGATACNTCTTTCCAAATCTTAATTTTCTATCAGTTTTGCTAATCTGCTTTGAAACATTTTTTCNACTGAGTGACTTCCTCCAAAATGTGCTTTGGTTTTCATTTGTACTGTACTTAAAACAGCATCAGTACAAAACCTTTTTTTTGGCAGTGGCTATAGATATACCTGTGGATCTTGAAATAAGAAAACTTATTAATACACCACCTTTGACGTAACAGTTACGCACGACGAGAGT
>JGI24022J15233_10009370_pt1 | contig 11018 bp, 9 predicted proteins | sample Ectturendosymbi2_FD_15233 | JGI IMG/M metagenome (IMG submission 15233)
AAATCAGATCAAGCTCAACCGGCACCCACCCCACCCCGCAGCAAGTTTAACCTGCACCCACATGTAAAGCAGTGCGGGTTCCGTCCCGTCCCCACCCTGCGCAGGACTCTAATATATAGCATGTATATATGATACAGTGTGGTGGATTAACAGGATCATGTAAGTGGATCAACTACAAAAAGTCAAATTTAATTTAGGTCCCCAGCAAACTTTTTCAGTGGCTGTAATGAGAAGACACATGTTGGAACTTGGGTGCCTCTACAGCAAAGCCTGTGTAGAGAAAACACCGCAGCAAGCTATGAGTTGTGAAAGAAAATACATCATTAATGAAAATGATATGAAAGTGATTTTGAATGTTATTCATTGAAAATATTTCATTTGTAAAACTGAATGTGATTGAAGTGGTTAAGGACAAAAATGGGAAAAATTAGAACACCTAACATAATCACTTCTGTGGCACAGGCTACACCATTTTTGTTAGAGAATAATGTGGGATCTGTGCATGCAACTGTTTATCCTCCTCACTTGTCAGAAAATGTTCAATAGTTTCAATATGGTAAACATTTAAGATATTATTGAAATGTAAGTTTTTAGCAAAATGTTGTTTTTTTGTATAAAACGTATGAAACTTCAATCTCAATTTTTTCAAAAACCTTGAAAAACATAATTACCAAACCTATATCAATAGAAAATACAAGCATAGTGCCACAAAATCACAAAAAAATTTGTTTGCCATGTTGCATCAACAGCACGCATTTTGAGGTCGAAGTTTGGAACTAAAAAATTTTGTTGTAAAATTTTCTACCTCTATTTTCTCCATGAAAATGTTGTTTTTCTGCTATTTTGACTGTAGATTTGGATCTTGACCTTCAAAACACCTAGAAACCAATTTTTGTGCATCTATGTAGAGTATTTATAAAGATACAAACAAATTTATATTGGCCTATGAGCAAAAAAAGAGTGATCGCATGGTAAATCTACACCAAGTGGTGAAAATTTCAACAGGCCAAAACTTGAGAACCGTATGAGATATCAAAAAACTTATTTTTTCTTTGGTCATCATTTTCAAAACGCAATAAGAAAAATGAAAACATGGAAATTCTGAAACATTGCGTTACACCACCCATTCAATTTGATATGGAATGACCCAACCTGGTAATGATGCTGGCACCACTACAACTGCCTTCTGTTCATCATAATTCCTGTGTCGGATGTGCATGTGATGCGGAAGAGAAATGAATGTGAAAAAAGCATTTGTTTGAAAAAACATAGCAAAGGAAAGACTGAGCATCATCTATACCTTTTGATAAGGTAAAGAAATAAAAAATATAAGCCGCCCTTGTCTTGATTGTAAGCCGCACAAACTGTTGAAAAAAAACTTCAAGCCGTAGCTTGCAATCAAATAAATACACCAATACGGTACCTCAAAAACACATTTCATATCTACTAAAGTGTAAGTAACATACATTCAAATGGGTACTTAACCCTTCACCATGGGAATACACTTTTGCCATGTGTTGATTTGACTTTCTGCTATGTCCTATATGTCACCTTAACCCTGGCATTGAAGCTGCACATGGTGAAATATGTTGAGATGACTTGCTTCGCATTTGATTCACTTCAACTTAACCTTTACTGTCTGCATATGCTAATTTAAATTTGTTATTTTATTTAATTTCTCAAAAACAAAAAATATTACTTATTGCATATTTTGATATATTGCAGGAAACATATAGGGTTGTGATATCCAGTGGTCACCAGCATTTTATATCTTGATCCACGGGGTCAATTTCAAGGTCAAAAGGTCAACACCCAAAATTTACCCAAAACATAAAAATGATATCAAATTTGAATTTCTGGGTTTTTCTCCTTGTCAAAGACACCTTATTTCTACAGATTGGACTAGTTCAAATGTTATGGTTAGCTCAGTCCAGTGCCCTATTTTTTCTCAAATTTTGAAACAATAGCCCATTGGGTGACTTGATATGGAATGACCCTTTACTAGCGTTTATGCCATGGATAATAAGGTTAGAAAAAATTACTGTAATTGCCTGTTTAATCTTTACTCTGAGAAGCAAATGACATTCAAGAATTGGTCTGATCTTTTGCCGAGGTCAGCAATTAACTTGATGCGTTTTTTTAGTCCTTCTAAAGTGAAAACTAGATATGTTCGTTTGTGACGGTCTTTCAAGAAATGTAAAAATGTGAAACCAATGATTGAAAGAGGAAAAATATGGAACCATTTGATTCAGAAAGACTTTTTGAAACATTAAACCCATTCATCTTCATGCTGTTTCAATTCTAAATGAGATGATGCAGTTACTGTCTAGGTAGAGCAGATAAACTTAAAGCGAGCCACACTGATCAAGGAAACAGCTTGCTGCTTTCTTACATGAACTACAACAAGTAATTTTAGAAGTAAAACTTTGTCCAAATAATTCAGACATTCACCAAAATTTCATCGTGCTCTTGATCGACTGGTGGTAGTGGTACTACTGTAGAAGGTATACATACGTAGCATTAGTAGCAATTTAGCGTTACAAGAAAAATGTAAAGAGTCAAGCACTGCAGTGCACTGTACACCAAGCTGTTTAGAGGACAACGCACCATAGTAGATCGTCAATTTCTCTCAGATTCCGATTCACAAGTTCACATTTTGATCTCGCTAACTGGCACAGCACTGATTTTAACCGCAGGTACAGCTTAGCGTGGTACAGTACCTTGCGAAATCGAAACGAACATAAACTGCAAACTATGCTACACTTCGCCAAGGCTTCCTAGGTAAGACACGACATCAACTATTTTCGGCATACCAATGACTTTTTATTATTGTTGTTGTTACGTAAATGTCCTTCCTGAGGACTTTTTCAAACAGAAACAGCAGTACGGATCGCAGAAAGAACAACTATCGAGCAGCAAGTCGAACAGGAACATAGCATCTACTCACACTAGGAAGACTTCAACGTGAACAAATAGTCTCGGCGCAGTCGCGTTTTGCTCCTGTTTTAAGGATAGTGCATCACAGTGATGCTTGGTTTAAATTAATATGACATCATGTGTGCCTCATACGATGGTTTGGCTGCCATCTTTGAATAACTGAGAAGGAAACGTTGTGGGTTGGTTAGTTTGCAAAGTTTGAGGCGTGATTTGATGGGGATTTTGGTATTTCTTTTGCAATGAATTGGAAGACACAATTTTATGCATACTGCTTTGCAAGTGGGATGATATGAAAAATGTTTTGTTGCTTAGAAGTGGTCAAATTTGAACAGTTCAAAATGAAACTACTAGTACTAACAGGCTACAAATTCTGTGAATCGCCACTGTTCCAATCGGACCAATGTACTGTAATACTTCGTAATATGTATGTTTTGCGAAAGTAGTAAGCTGTTTTCAGAACATTCATTGACCATGTTAATATTATCTATCAGAAGGAATCACTTTCACAATGAAGAAGCAGACAGAACAGTTCAACAGAGACACTAATATCAAATATGTATGTTGATTGAAATTTGATGTCTTTCCATGAACTGCAGTTGCCAGAGCTAATCCACACCATATTCTGTGTGTGGTGATATATGCAGTATACATACAGTAATCTCCTGGTTAAGTTCGCAACTTGAATCTCAGCTATTTGTTTGTGTGAACTTTGTGGTACAGTAGGTGCGAATTTTTAGCAGTTGTGCTTTCAACGGCATTGGTGAATAGATGCTGATCATTACAGCTAATGCTTGGAGACTGATTAGTGATTGATGCTTTGACTGAAGCTAACTTTTCTTTTTAGCAAGGCATATAGCATTCACTTAATAATATGCTATTCACTTCACAAACAATGTTTATTAGGCAAAGCCAAGAGTCACAGAGATTGGAATTATAGTCTAAGTTGAGACAACCAAGTCATCCAACTGATGCAAGTTAATGAAACATCGTATGACAGTACGGATTGAGGCTGCTGTGAAAAAAGTCTGTGCAAAGCAAGAATTTTTCAATTTATGCACGAACGTTTTGCTCTAAACTAAGGTGTGAATACACACACAAAAAGTTAGTGCGTCTGTCCACAGATTTACAAAGCTGAATGGTAAGGTATTTCTTCGGATATACCTTTCTTTGGATTGATAATCATCAAGCAAACTGCCCCTTCCAGCTTCACGTGTTCTCTGTTTTTTGATTTGAGTGATGGCTTTTGGAGTAGTAATGGCAGAAATACTTGAAGCGTGTGGATTGCTACTGAGTACTGGCTCCCATCTCTGACCCCTTCCACCTTCACTAATCATTTTGAAAGCAAACACAATTGATGAACAATTATATCAACAAGGAAGTGACTATAGATACACCTAGCCTGACGCAATCAAATAAAAGGGTCAGTTTGTCATTCAAACGACGTGGGTCTCATGGTGTAGCAGTTATATGTTAAGGCTGCTATGCCAATGGTTTTTGGTTCAACTCTCACCTTGCCGATTTCACTTTTTTTCAGGCTTTTGTGTTGCCTTTACAGGTTAGGGCTTTTTTTCAAGTGCAGACTAGAAGACTTGCCGCGTCTTTTGAGACTTTTACTGGGTCTGCATAGCATATCGGACCAGAGAAATTCCTGCGCAAAGCCACGTGCGTTTAGCCTTTAGGTGTTTTTTTTTCCGAATATCCCTGAAACCTAGCGGACGCCAAAGAGTTAAATGGCTGTGAACTTAACTGGGATATTACTGTATTACAAATGGTTCAGTGCTGAAAAAATGTTGCTTGTTAACTTATTCTATCAAAACTACACATAACTTTTTGTCTTGTACATAAATCCATAATTGTTGATTTGTTTATGGAAATTGTCTGTACAGTAGTGTGCAAACATGGTTCAAACATAATGGAAGTTTGCCAGCTATTTAAGCTCAACCATGCTTGAAGCTGTGCAGAATTAATTTGCTTTAACTGTTTTCCACACTTGTGCTTGAATGTTAATGTTGCTTATGTTGAAGCAATAACCTATGTAGTGTCTTTATTGCCTAGTAGTAGACTTACCCTTTGAAAGTACTTCAGGTTTTGCATAATTTTTAAAGCAAAATTCTTGTTACTTTGAACACCAGATTGGAATGGATGGTGTACATTTGTGAATGTTGTACTGGTACTGTACACAGTTGCTAAGTACTGGAATAGGCTTGAGCTGTGGGGCATGTCAACTTGCTTATATTAAAAGTAGGCTACTTCTAATTCAGGCTGTAGACTTTTGTGCTCATGTCATGGTGGTTAAGGAATTAGCCCAACAATGAGCTAAAATGTCAAAGAGCTCAGCTGCTTTTGAAGTGTTCCTGTAGGTTATATTTTGCATGATGTGAGAATTACAAAATGGTTCATGCTTTGGAATCAACCTTTTCACACATGTTTACTGTAGTGTATGGTTCCAACTTCAAAACCAGCTATGTAGTACGGCAGATAAGCAGTTGAACAAATTTACCTTATTTATTCTGTTTGCTATTTTGTGGGGCCTTAGCCCTTTGGTGCATTTGGCTATAATGTTCCCAAAACCATAAGTAGTTTATTGAAACCATACTGTAGGCCAGGAGTCTCCAAACATTTGAAACGTACAGAAAGAATGAGGATTCGGAAAGCAATAGCCATACATTGACACAGGGGCAACTGGCGAGCAGCGATGTTGGACAGTACATTCAAAACAACTAAAAAAACAGATAATGACAGCACTTGGGACATAAGTTATTACTCAACAGTTCGATGACTGGACACATACTGCTGATCCAAAATAAAAAAATCTTAGTACTGGGAAAATCTCTTTTCAGATGAGATGTTAACGAAGATGTCAGATTGTGGAACATATGAAGCTAATAGGCCAGTCTGCAGCGCAGTAGTATGTAGCCAACTGACAACCATGTGCTGCCTTATGTCATGTCATTGTTCAAAAAAATATCCCCAAGGGGATATATTGCATTCTACCACAACTTTTGGCAAATATGATATATTCATAAAGTGACTTCATGGGCGAGATTTGGCCCACTGCCTGTATTTTGGAGACACCCTGTTGGTGTAGGCAATACGACCACCTGTATTGTAAGCTTACCATTTCAAACAGTCCAGTTACAGAAAAATATTGGCTAGCAAAGAATTAACAATGTGACAAACAAAAAAGTAAGGGTTCTACATTGTCAGTTAGTCATTATTTCTTATGTGTTATGGCATCAATTGCACCTCATTATGCTTGTTGCACCTGCAAAGAATATTATGGAAGCGGCTAGGTAGCCGACCAAAGTCACATGTTTCAACACATGGTCAAGCATTAGTGCAGGGTCTCTTGTTGCAACCTCTCCGGTGGCGTTGCGTTAAATGTGTGATTCACCACAAACGGGATGTGCGTGAAGAAAAACACCATATATATGTGGCACAAACAAGCAATGATAAAGTGATCTCATCGGGTGATCTCTATTGTTGCTTGCTGCCACAGTGGGAAGCTTTGTGCACATGCCGCTTGAGCTTTCTGACAGCAACAAAATGATGCTGTGACCAGGATGTGAAGGTCGTGCCGGATGCAGCCTTCACACAAAGAATGTGCAATCGGTGCGGTTGGTTGTATAAAGGAGGGGATGTTTTTGCAACCTGTCTGGTGGTGTTGCGATAAATGTGTGATTCGCCACGAACTAGATGTGCGTGAAGAAAAACACCATATATATATGGCATGAACAAGCAACAATAGAGTGATCTTGTCAGATGATCTCTATTGTTGCTTGCTGCCATAGTGCGAAGCTTTGCGCACATGTCGCTCGAGCTTTCTGATGACAACACTCTCAACCTGTGGGCCACAGAAGAATTTTTGATGGGCCATGGTCTGTTATTATTGAAATTAAGTAGTGCTTGCAAGTTGAACCTTTTCATCAAACTCAGGTAGTTCTTGAGCTATAAACATAATATGTTCTCTTGCGTCATTATTTGTTAGAAAATATTGCAACATAGACATGTCCACGTTGCCTACATGTTATGTACAATATGCAGTTACTGAAAGCATTTTAAGGTAGGCAGGCGGTTCTTGTGGGCATGAAAATGAAATCTAGAAGAAGGCTTAACACTTTGAGCGCCGGTCTGCGAATAAATCATATCTGGATTTCGGCCTAAAACCAGCAGTTTTCGGTTGCCTCACCAACGCCATAGTCCTTTGCCGATTGCACTAGAAAGCTATAAAAGGGCTTAAACAGATCTGCCAGTCTTCTAGTCTGCACTCGAAAAATATTTTTTGGTTAGGAGTTGCAGATTTTTTGTGAGTGATGTCATAAGTGAAATAGTTTTTGAGCCATTTTGGCTCATGTTGCCTGGCCTAGGGCCCAACTGCCAGACCTAAGTATTTCATTAAAGTTTTCATTGGAAACTAGGCTCGAGTCTGAGTCTTTTGAGCCTTTGATCAATTTTCTAGCATATCTAGTTCAAAATTAATGATCTAAAATAAACAAATTAATTATCTGATTAGTTAATTAATCAAATATTTTTATTAATTTAGATCAGGGGTCTCTAAATGTGGCCCGCGAAGCCATTTTATCCGGCCTGTGAAAAACGAAACCGTTTTGTCAATGATGAAAAAATATCACAAAAATTTGATGATTTGGAAGAATATAACATATCCCGAAACAATCACATTACGTAAGATGTCTGGCCCTTAACATGTTTTGTATTAGCTTATGTGACCCTCGGACAAAAAGTTTGGAGACCCCTGCTTTAGATCATAACTTTTGAACCCAAAACCTTAGCAAGTCATCCAAAGTATCAAAAGACTTGGATTGTAGCCCAGTTTCCAATAAAAACTTCCGTGAAATACTACCATCTAATGGTTTGGGCCCCGGGCCAGGTGAAGTGGGCCAAGGTGGCCTGAAAGCCCTCCACTTATGACGTCACTCTCAGAAAATCTGCAACCCCCAACCAAAAAATTTGTTTCGAGTACAGACTAGAAGACTTGGCACGTCTTTTGAGCCTTTGAACAGCTCTTTACCACTTTCGGCACCCGAGTTACGCGCGTGCAAACCATGTGCAATCCGGTTGTATTGGCGCGAGAATCCCCAAAACTGGCCGGACGCCAAAGTGTTGATGTGGAAGATGACTTGATTGGTGCATTATGTATTGAGTCTTGAACATCTGTTTTCTAACAACAAACAGGCTAACCCTTCCCACTGACTCTAGCACATGTGTTAATTCGAAAGTTGTTTTTGCAGTTGTTTGTATTTCTGCAATGTACATGTGCAACAATTGCCGCATTGGAGAATTTGTACAGTCAATGGGCCACAGACCCTCTGTTCGTTGATTAATTCGGCCACATGCTTAAAGGTTGAGAACCCCTGCATTAGTGTTTCAGTGATGGTTATGGTGTTAATGTTTTAGGTTAGGGTTTTAGGGTTAAGAACTTTTATGTATTGTGTGTGCAAAGTTACTTAATCTATTCAATATTTTTCCATAGACCATTTGGACTAAGCCAATGTAGCTCCCAGTTGTCATGCTTTGCTGTCAGTTGTCATGCTTCAACTCTTTCGTGTCCGGTAAGTTTCGAGGATTTCGTGCCAAAACAACGGATTGCACATGGCTTTGCGTGAGCACAACTCTGGCACCGAAAGTGATAGAGAGCTGTTCAAATTCTCAAAAGACTTGCCAAGTCTTGTAGTTGCAATGAAAAAAAGTTTTTTGGTTGGGGGTAGCAGATATTTTCAGAGTGACGTCATAAGTGGAGGACTTCTAGGCCACCTTGGCCCACTTCACCTGTCCCTAGGCCCAAAGCATTGATGAAAGTATTTTGAAGTTTTTATTAAAAATTAGGCTAGAATCTGAGTCTTTTGATACTGTGCATGACCTGCTGGGGTTTCGGGTTCAAAAGTTATGACCTTAAGTAAACAGAATATATGACTAATCCCATAATTAGATAATTAATTTGTTGATTTTAAATCATAACTTAAACTGCTGGTTTTAGGCCAAAATCCAGGTACGATATATTCACAGACCGACCGTCGAAGTGTTGAAAGTCACAGCAAGTCTTCTAGTTCGCATTGAAAAAAAGTTTTGGTTTTGAGTTTGTTTTTTTGTGGGGGATGTCATAAGTGGGATAGGCTTTTGGCCATGTTGGCTTAGATTACCTGGCCATGGGCCCAACTGCTAGACGGAAGTTTTCACTCTAAGGTTTTTATTGGAAACTAGGCTAAAATCCGAGTCGTTGGGAACTTGCTCGGCTTTCTAATCACTCTGCTTGAAGAATTACGGTAGTTGGCAAAATTACCAATTTTATGTGTTTTTTGCTATAACTTTTATACCAGAAACATTAGAAAGCTAATCAAAGGCTAAAAAGACTCAGATTTTAGCCTAGTTTCCAATAAAAACTTGAGCAAAATACTGACATCCAACAGGTTAAGCCAAGCGCCTGGTAACTTGAGCCAAAATGGCCAAAAACCTATCCCACTTATGACATCACTCACAAAAAACGCAAAACCTAAACTTTTTTTCATTGCAAACTAGAAGACTCGCTGAGTCTTTTGATTTTTTGAACAGCTCTTCAGTACAATTGACTGGCAAGTTATGGAATTAAAGACTTTGCCAAAATGGGCTATTATACCTTTTTCAAAGTGAAACTTGGCCAGCTCCAAAGATGTTAATGAGCATATTGGGGGTTGATCCTTGGAACCTTCAGATTTGAATTTGACTGCATGTCCTGTGCATTCAGCCTATGTCTGAAGGAGTGATTTTCAACTTGGTCCAGGTGGACCACTGGTGGTCTACGAAGAGTTCCATAAATCTAAGATTGAATATGAGTTTGAGTTCACTGGCCTATGTGCAATACAGTTTCGACTAGTTGTTCATGAGGTGTCAGCATACCAGTTCATCGGATATATATTTTTTAAAAGGTGGTCCATGGGCCAAAGAGGGTTGAGAACCACTGGTCTAAAAGAAAGGTTGAGTGTCATAAGTAAATGAAAGATTATGCTAAGAGGCAGACTGTCAGCCTAGTGATGTAAATAAACAAAAGGTTGTCTTCATTGCAGACTTTTTTGACTGACTGCAGTTAACAGTTTGACAGTTGGGTTAATTCAAGCGGTTCGCGCAAAAACAGCTGGATCGCACATGGCGTTGCGCGGGAATTTCTCGGTCCAGCAAGCGCTACAGACCCGGTCAAAAGCTCAGAAGACGTGGCAAGTCTTTTAGTCAGCACTCGAAAACAAAATTTTTTGGTTGGGGTTTGTGGATTTTTTGTGAGTGATGTCATAAGTAGAGGACTTTTAGGCCACCTTGGCCCACTTCACCTCACCCTGGGCGCCAACCGTTAGATGGTAGTATTTTGCTGAAGTTTTTATTGGAAACTAGGTTACAATCCGAGTCTTCTGATACTTGGATGACCTGCTGGGGTTTCGGGTTCAAAAGTCATGATCTAAAGTAATAAAAATATTTGACTAATTAGTTAATTAGATTATTAATGTATTTATTTTAGATCATTGATTTTGAACCAGAAACGCTAGAAAGTCGATCAAAGGCTCCAAAGACTCGNACTAGAGACTCGTTTCCAAGCGGGTGGGCCCTACACCAAATAACATGAGNCAAAATGGCCTGAAAACTGCTTCACTTATGATGTCACTCACAAAAAATCTGCAACCCCCACCAAATAATTTTTTTNGAGTGCAGACTAGAAGACTGGCCGATCCGTTTGAGCCCTCGAACAGCTCTCTAGCGGAATTGGCAGAGGAGCTATGGCATTGGTAAGGCAACTGACAACTGCTGGTTTTAGGCCGATTTCAAAGTACAAATATATCGTACCCCAGCACTCAAAGTGTTGAATAGCGGGAATCATTTTGCTAGAACAAAGTGACAAAAATCTTGCATGAAAAACTGAAAAATAAGTTAGTGTATGAACTGTGAAATGGCTGTCAAGAACAACAAGTGTGCAGCACAACTGGCATTAACACTTTGGCGTCTGGCTGGTTTTGGCGATTTTCGCAAAAAAAACAGCAGTTTTCGGTTGCCTTACCAATGCCCTAGCTCCTCTGCCGATTGCGCTAGAGAGCTGTTCGAGG
>JGI24022J15233_10009372_pt1 | contig 11017 bp, 7 predicted proteins | sample Ectturendosymbi2_FD_15233 | JGI IMG/M metagenome (IMG submission 15233)
GTGCGCCAGCCAGTCCAGCCTCACACCTTCTACGCTTGATTGCCCGTATTCGAAAGACATCAGCGTAGCCTGATTTTGCCGTTGTAAATTGGTCTGAAGCAGTGATGAGTGTGTTTCAACCCCCTGTTTTGACGCGCAGCCTGATATTTTTGCAGTTATGAACTGCTGCGTCGTAGCGTTAGTTTATTTTCTTCCGATATCGTAACTTCGAGCGCTGACAGTTTATATTCAGTGCAATGACACATAAATTAAGGGGAGTGTGTGCAGAAGAATATGCCTATTGGGGAGTGTGTGCAGAAGAATACGCCTATTATGTCAACAAACTTCGCCAAAACGTTGGTTTGGAATCATGAATATCACGTCAAATTGTGACGTCACAAAAGCGCACACCAAATACAAATGACTACCCTATGCCACTGAATGAAACCCCTCCATGAAAATTTTCTGCGTACGCCACTGGGGTCAGTTTGTTTGATTTTGCAAACCAAGTTTGGCCCAAGATATCTCACAAACCTTTTGATATTTTGCAATAAAATTTTCTAAGGTCAAAGATAATTAATTTTGTCAGCAACAATTTTTCCAAATATGAGCGAAAATTATCAAGAAATAAAACTGTGGCGATGTTTGAAAATTTGTAGCAAGAGCTAGAAACAGTCAACTTTGGGGGGCCATGACCTTTGACAGTCACAATGTAGATAATGTTATTTTTTCAATATGCGGCAAAGTTACTAGCATCCTTGATAAATTGGGGTTGTTCACTAATGTAGTTTGGCAGTAATAAGGCTTTAAACATGGCCAAATATGAATAATTTGCGCCCACCGGCTACGCCCCCAACTAAAAAGCTTTATAATCATGTCATTTCTTGACAGATTTCATTCAAATTTTGCAGATGTTCATCAGATGGGGTAATGACAATTTGAGTGAAATTTCAGGAAAATTGGAAAGGGTGCCCTGACCACTTCCTGAGAATTGACACGGAATGGCCCAGCTTTCTAACGTTTTTAATGGTACTTTTATACCAATTTTCAACTGTTCGAAAATACAGTAAACGGAAGGAACAGTCGGACTCCAGACGACGTCAGTGACTGGCCCCTCCCGAACAAAATTCTTGGCTGCACTATCGGTCAGAATCAACACTTTCGCAAAGACTTGTATTATTTCCTGTACGTACATAAACTTCCACTTTGACTATCCTTATTACTATATACCTTACACGTAGAAAGTGGTTACAGTGAAAACGACTTTAATAGAGTACCGATTAAAGGAGTACAAACCGCTTGTTAGAGCAGCTTTTGAGTATCCCGGAGGTTAACAATATTTTTTCTATTAACACTAAAGAAACATATGAAGTAATTGTAGATCTCCCAATAAGTTAAACCTACTTTTTAACTTTTCAAAACAGGCAAGTACGGTAGTAGCCTAAAACTTCCACGAAAGCTATTCCATTTTTCAGACTTTTTGCAACTTTCGATTTGATAGGCTATATCTTAGAAATCATGACGCTAATCTGTAAGATTTATGCCATAAATCTTTGTTTCGGCGGTATTTCATGATGCAGTTTTCACCACAAGAACATCATGAGGCTTACTTCACTTGAACCAAATTGTCACTTTTGTCACATTCCAAATGGCTAACTGTTAGTAATTTTGTGTCACATTTTAAGGAACTTATTTTTTGCACACCTGAAATAACCATGCATAACAAAAACTAGGTTTCTTTGCAACGTTCAACACTATCGAACAGCATTTTGCAGCAAATGTTTTAACCTGACCTGCCAAACACGAAACGCTTTCATAAATGAAACAGAAAACAGCTTCAATACTTAAGCCCTTTCTGCCTTGTGATAGTGAAAAAACGTGGCTATACACTACTGAAAACAATGACAGTTCTTACTACAGAACTTTGATGAGGGCGTTAAAAATCGAGCAGTTCACTTGGATTTCGTTGGCAACGGATCCCTCGCTTACAAAATACTGTGGCCCCCTCCAAGTTTTCTTGAGGTTTAACCTTGCTCACTGCAAAGGCATTGTGAGAGACCACAACTGTTTCATCTGAATACCGAGATGATTGTAAAGCAGGTTTTTGGTGTATTTTGATGGTGGTAGTCAAGCGAGTTTGTGCTGTAATTTGAGAGACCGTTGGAAAATTTTGAGAACCGCTTTGGTCTCTCAGAACAACTTAAAACACATCGGGACCCGCGCCGACACTACACAAGCAGCTTCGATAGAAAGTGAAAGTTTGTGTTGTATGTGCCTAGGCGGTGCACAGGGTCCGATTAGAAAAAATCGGTCAAATCGGCTTAAAACCGTCCCTGATCGCTGCAAACTTAGTGGACTTTCTCCTGCAGCTATTTTTTACAGTTTTGATAGAAAATACATTTCAACTGAACAAAGTGCAGCAACACAACAACAATCAACAAATTAATCAGCTTTTATTCAAATACTTTAATTTTAAATCTAATTGACAGAGAAGTCACATTATCGGGGTTAGATCATGTAGGAGGAATTCTACTGCGACTGCAAGATTTAAAGAAATAACCTCGTTTTTAAAGATTTCATGCCATTAATTACACTTATTTTGGTAGAATAACAAGTACGAAAATTTGAATAGGTTTTGATTTGTTGGAAAGTATACAATCGCGCGGGGACAACATTTTGAAAGAGAGGGGAGGTTTATTTGCACGAAAGAGATCTCGCGCAGCCTTTAGAAGGCGCGGTTAGGCACAGATAGATAAATTTAGTGGCCATGAGTTCATTGCGCCAGATGTACGCTTCAAGGCAGCAAACGCTGGGGCACCAAAACACAGCTAGATTATCAAGTGCACCGGGGAAGTATATATGGACACGGTAAGGAAAGCGATCTAACACCGCATCTAGAATGGCATAGTACGAAGCATAGTCGCACGTGAAGGGGGTTGCCAGGGAGAGGGGGTGCAGCAATATTGAACTGAAAATTTGTGAGTGTCCTAATTTTGAAGTTAATTGTCTCAAAATCTCTCTCTGATGGGTTTAAGTAGTTTTTTTTTCCCAAAACTGAGTAACAGAGAAAATAAAATTCATCCACTTTTTCGGAACCACAATATCACTCAAAACCGCCCGTTTCTATTATTTTGTCTAAAGCTCACACTTTTTAATCGTTCAGTCCAACATCTCTCGCCACACCGTCTGTCCTTAATGTTTTTTATTTTCCTATAAGAAACAGTCTTCTTTCCATAAAGGTTCTGTGGAAAATTGGGTTGCAAACTTTTACGACTGGCTCGCACGCGTTTTTGAAGTGGGCTGCTGGTCGTGTAAAGAACAGTCTAATTAGTCTGTTTCTCTTGGTGAAAACCTAGAGTGTTTTTTTTTAAAAAGGGAAAAATTCACTAAGTTACAAGAGCATGCCAAATTTCAGGTATTGCTATATCACACGATGAACTTCAATTCTTCAGCATGACATGAACTGCATTCAAAAATTTTGTTGTTTTAACAGAAACTAATTATATTGTCAGCACTACTGAAGTAAGCATCAAAGCTTACTAGTGTTTGATGACAGACGTCTTACAAAAAATTACTCATCATGGCAAACAACTACAAGCGAAAATACTGGAACAAACGTTGACGTTGGGTGTGAGTGGTTTCCTACTTTGAATCCCTGGAACAAATTACCTCAAATCGACGCGAAAATGCCAGCCAGCCAAATTTGAAATAAATTTACTCGTCTTTCAAGAGATTCTACTGTTGAGTTGAAGATTTTTTGTGATCAGTTTCATTGCTATATATCGCATGACGTTTCATAAATGAAGAATCACCACAGGTCTTCAAAAACAGGGTAGTTTAGTTGGTGGTCAGATAAGTATTCTTTGAGTAAATAGAACTCCTCAGACTGGAAAATGTAAAAAATTGCAACAAAAACTTGAACCTACCAATGTGTTCAAACGAGATGCTTCCGAGCAAAAACGCTTAAATTCACTTCCTGGAAATTGGCAATTATTCACTTCCAACTTCCAAGATTTAGAAAATGATTCCAAAACGAAGAACAGGTTGGAGATATCACTTGGAAGAATAGTTCCATCCACAAAGGAAATGTGATCAGGAATGAGAGGCACGAGTTTCTCACTAATGTCTGTCTCATTCGCTTCATGAATCCAGCTGCAAATAGTTTGGATTTTCTGGAATTCTACTTTAGGTTGGTCGTTCGTTTCGCGTTCGTTAGTTTCCCTCGCCTGTTGGGGGGATAGTTGCTCTAAATAAGATGCAGCCTCACTCATGAGTAAGTCACTTTTTTCTTTCCGAAGACTTTCTTCATAGCATATGTTTGTTGCTCCTTTGAGCAACTTTATCGCAGAGGAATTGCAAAAACCGTAAAGACATCTCGATACTATTTCCCAACGATCGTCGAAAAGATGTTTAAGAACCTTCTCGAATTCATCTCTAGTAGCAACCAGCATTAGATAGATTGCAACGAAAAATTCTTGCCACGTAAGATGAGAAAAATAAATTTTTTTGTCTCCTTCCATTATTGTTGGAGCAAAGCTAAATGACTCTGCCAACGATATACTCAGAAATGAATCAACAGTGAAGTCGTCCAAGCCAGCTTGAATGAAATTATCTCGTTTAAATACTATTTGCCTGTTGCAAAAACCTGTATAAGCTAGAATCGAAAGCTCAGCCAATTTGGCGTTTTTCCCTTTCAGTTGCTCTCCACGGGAATAATTGCCACAAGCTGACAAAAGAATTTTAGTCACAGACAGAAAATCTGTGTCACTGCTATTTTGCATGAGGTAAAATATCGTTAGAATGAAGTTGACGGGGACATAGCAGTAAGCAACTATTGAAGAGTTTTTTTGAAGGGTTTCTTGGATTTTTTCGTACCTATCATGGCAAATTTGACGACCTAGTTGATTTCGTGCCTCTTCATCCAAACCAAGTATCTCAACAACAAACTTGGGTCTATGTTTGAGATGCAGACGATAAAACTGGTTGGGTCGTGATGTCACGATTATTTTCGCATAAGGCAGCAATTTTCCAGATATTAGGTTCAAAAGAATGTGAAAGGGTTGGGCAGGTTTATGAGTCTTAACCGAAGGAACTGCAATCGCAAAATCATCTACATCTGCTTCATCAAGACCATCGAGAACAATGACAACATTGGGATCACTCACAATTTTCCGCAGCCAGTATTTATCTGATTTTTTTGAGTGTTCCCAGTTAGGAAGATTGCTTGACAGAAGTTCTAATAAGGTGATGGCTTCTTTGAAATTGATATCTCTGATCATTATGAAAAACAAGAAGGTAACATTGATAACAAATTCTCCTGAAAGAAATTGACCAACCCAGTTTTTTGCAGATGTGGTTTTCCCTATGCCCGGATTACCTACAACTCCAATGATATTCCCATTTCTATCAATGTAATCTGCTCTGTCCCTTTCATTTCGAAATCGTCTGTCTTGGGCTTCTTCTTTTGCTTGTTGTTTGGCACGATCCAGCATTTCTAGATCCGTAATATTACCACAGGGTTGTTGATACATTCTTTCGAAATCTTTTCTGCGGCAATAATGACCTGTGTCGTCATATTCGGAGTCAAGTCTCGTTGGAGTTTCAGAAATTTGAAGTTGAACCGGTGACAACAAGTGTTGTTTGCCTTTCCCAGGACAAGGGGGTGAATAGATCTTTTCGCAATCCCTTCGTGCTTGTTCACGAGTTTCCTTCGCCAGGTCGCCTGCCAAGAAAGAAGCTGAATTGAAAAATCTGCAGACGTCTTTATGAAATTAATGATCTGTAGCCGAACGTCGACACGCAGACTCAAATTGCGCGACGATCTTTACAGCTTTTTGGGTTTCGCAAGAAAACAAAATTGTTTTGATCACTGGAAGTCCACACAGATTGATAAATTGTGTAACATCCTTAGGACACTTGTTTTTGCAGCGCAATGTCATTTAATAGAAGTCAAACGCAGTATCCGATTCATCAGAACACATTCGGAGAGTTACTTGTAAACATAGACTTTGAATGCGTGTAAATCAGAGTTACAAACGTCATTCCACAGTTTGTCTCATATTTTTTCTTATTTGGGTGAAGAAAAGCAGAGATTGATTGGTCCAAATACCATGCATTATAAGGACCAGTGAAAACAGAAAAAAAAACTAAGAACCACTGGATAGATGAAGCAAATCGTTGATTTCTTATCAGCATGTAACGAAGCTCCCAGGTGGATGACGACCATGCAGCAACTACAATCAACTGAATGCCACTAAGCACCGAACAGGAGCTATAGTACCGTCTTTCTTGATTTATAACGATTTCTTGAGAGCTTAGTTGGGAAAAACCGATTTAAAAAGTTTTTTCCAGGAACCCATGAATGAGGATAAAAAGCCCCGAATGTTCACAACGAAAGCTAACATAAAAATGAATGCTATTGTTGCGATCGGAAAGCCCGAGCGGCATATGCGCAAAGCTTCGCACTTTGACAACAAACAACAATAGTGATCACGCGCCGCGATCACTCTTCGCGTACACTAGTTCTTACGTTCAATCGTTCACAAGTTAGTATCGGCAGAGCTTGCACGCCACGATCACCTTAATACGTTGCTTGTTCGTGCCACCTATATATGGGTGTTGTTCTTCGCGCACATTCCGTTCGTGGTGAACCGCGCATTCAAAGCAACGCCAACAAACAGGTTGCAGCACTATCAATTCGGGTCACAAGAAAAGCTATATTATGTTCAAATGCAAAGGTGGGATTTTATTTTCAGCTTTGTCGCTTTTATATCAACAGTTTGAAAGGTCTGACGCTTGTTGCGCAGTGTTGGAAAACTACTGTGATATTTAAAAGTGAAGAACTGTCACAGGTTAAGATGTTTGATGATAATTTGAACACATTCAGCGTGAATGAAGCCAAGTCAACGCGCAACATGTGCTGGCCTGGATCTCATGCATGCGATATACTGAGTTCATTATCCGGAATGCAAACCTGGATGCCGGGGTTTCTTTATGGAAATCGTTTACAAGTCGGTTACAAACACGTGCTGGGAAACATGTCTGCGCCTATGGAAGGGAAAGAATTCCCTCATACAGGTTGGCAATTCGTTTTTTCTTACTGCTTCACTGAACACCTCAAAGAGGAGCAATTGAAAAACTTGCCACCCACTTAAAATACACTAACTTATGGGGATGACTCAGCAAGAAGTGCTACAACAGCACGTGGAGAATGCCACACTTGTTTCACATTTATCCATAAACTGTAATATTAAAAAGCTTTTGATGATCAAGTAATATTGATGAGAAGCTAAAAGTAACGAATGATATTTTCCAAACGATTTCTTCAACTGGCGTATCATTTGCTCATACAAGTTATTTAGTAAAAGTCACTATTTTTGATCAATCACCTCCAAACGTATAAGATGTCTCATCAGAGCTGTCGCTGGTCGGATTATTATAAAATGAAGCACCATCACCAACTGATACTTCAGAATTGGAAATGGTAATATTGTATTTGGCAACTTGTTGACCTGGAAAAGCATTATGCTGTGCATAAATTTCAAAGAGAATCTAACAAAACTTTTCAAAATGAACCAATGTTGTGATAACAACCGTTCACAAACCAGCACCTCAGAAATTCACAACAAAGTTCATTCGCAGAAGCAAGTATTTTCTTTAACATGATATATTTTTAAAAGTTGCTGCAAACGGATGTGTTTCAACATTTCACGTGATCGTCGTGTTCAATAACATGAAAGTTAGTGATGCAGAAATATTCGAATGATCTTTAAAAAATAACAATGTGCAACAGTGAACCGCCATTTCATTAAAAAAGACGTTATGACAACTTTCGAATAAACACAGTTGGGAAAAATGCAATATCAAAAAGATACTTCTGGCCATTATTCTTATCACCACCTCAAAACTATAAAACTAGACTGGCATTTCGCATGCACCGTTTTTTCTCACTAAAAACGAACCTGCTCTAAATCTCGAAAGAAATTCCATTAGTCGCTTTTGCACCCCCTTTGTAAGGTCACGACTGGTCAGCGGGCGCCCATCTCCACTTATTCTGCGCCATGGACCACGTGCCTACTTTCGCGACAATTCCTGCACGTGTGCCAGGTCAATGGTAGGATAGCGCATAAAGCAGGGGTGGGAACCTATTTACTCTCACGGGCCGCATGAATTGCCCATTATCGTTGGCGGGCCGCAAAATCAATTAATATTTCTACCTTTGTCTAACTATGAGGAAGAGTGACTACCCTTGACGTACTAAGTACCTGCTTGTCATGGAGCTTGAGGCGATGTTGTACTCTTACGTGGGCAACGAAAATTCTGAAGCGGGCCATATCAAATGTTCACGTGGGCCGCACATTCCCCATCCCTGTTGTAAAGCTTTATAGGACAATACCGTTTTTCAGATCTTTGGTATGACCCGACCGGGAATCGAACCCGGCTCACAAGCTTCAGTGGCGTGCATCCTATCCCACTGTACCAGCCAGCCGGACATATTCTAGTATTTACTACCAAAATCACATTTCGTCTGAAAACTGTCTTTTCACTCCGAATGCACTGTATGAATGACTCACAACATTTTCGAACTTTTTCATAAACATTTGAAATGAAACAGAAAACTCAGTTGGCAAATACCGGTTTTCAAACGAACTTGTGATGCAAAATTTCCAGTCATCAACACATAAAAAAAATCTTTTTCATCACAAAACTTGTCGCATCTTCTTCGGTCGCTCGTGATAAAAATTTTTAGGTGGTTGCCAAGGTGATCGAAGCTAAATCAATTTTTGCGATTGTAGTCTGGAACATCTTAATTCACCTAAACTAGATGCAAACTATATTTAAAGATGTAACAGCTTTTATATGGTTTGATTGCATCGCTCAAATTTTCCAGATATATTCTCACCAGACACAACTTGTTGTCGACTCTCTGATACAATTTTTGTCGATTCCCAGGAGATAATGGGGGGGACCTGAGATCCACTTGTTCCGGGCGCACTGCTGTGGCGATCGGCAATCTCCTGTTCTGACGAAAAACGACCTGGCCATTCATTGGCCTGAAAAATAAAAGATTCGTCAATGAAGCAACAGTTCTTTGAACTCTGGGTTTTCTATAATCTGCCAAAATTCCATACAGCATTGCTATCCGGGTCAGGTTTATTTGGCTTAAAAGTAAACAAGTTGTTGGTCATATTTACGTAACATCCTGGACAGGTGCACTTCTCTTGAAAGAAAACAAGTTGTTGGTCATAGCTTATGTAACATCCAGGTGAAGTGGAAAAATATGCCAGGGGAGCCGAATACGAAAATAAAAATTGAGCGAAGAGTTGTAGATGAGGACATGCGTTTGTAGAGCTAACAAACTTACAACACAGCTGTGAAATAAGGAAGTTGCTGGAAATTCTCTTACAGCACCTTAATTTTTTTAGAACTTATACAAGAAACCTTCCAAACCTTCAACGTTTGTGAAACCTGGCAAAGATTTCAAATTTTTTTATTTCATTCGAGAAAAAACAGCGTCAGACTGATGTGAAAATGTCAAAATAACGCAGAAAACGCGACATATAAAAGCTCGAGTCGTTGCGACTTTTAAATTTTCAGCCCTCTTTCAAAGATTTTCAGCGTTTCCGTATACAATTGATTATATGAATTGTTGTTTGAAGATTTGCACCAACAGAATGAACAAGTGTTTCTAATTTGAGTTTCTCGTAGTTTTCACTTCCGTGCTGGTGCTGTTTATTGCTGCATTGTTGACCATGACGGGATTTTCATTTCTTTGCAGGAATACTGCGGTGGAAATTACAAATCTAAAATACTCGTACTCCGTGAGTGACATCGTTTTCAGCTCTTGAAAAAATCCTTAAGACTGTTGGTATGAGATTTTCCAGGCTTCAGGGTGTTCTATTTTAACAAACTTGCAAATAACGATGCGAAGGTTTTTGGGCAGTAAAGCAAACAACTAAATCATTTTAAGCAAAACTGCGAATTTTGACGCAAAAATTTTAAATCTAGTGATTTTTTTAGATCTAGTGAATTTTTGCTGAGAAGCCTGTGGCAGCACTGCTCACAAACAGCACTACATGCACTGTCGTAGCAGGCCAACTCTGCTCCCCCAAATGCTTACAGGGGCCCCCTAGTGGTGATTTCTAAATCAAGGTCTTGACTTTATCGTAGAGTTTACCTAGTCGAGTGGAGAAAATTCTATTACTGCTGTTACGCGGAGGGTCGTGGGTTCGACTCTCTCTTTAGGTGGCTCAGGGTGACGCAGCATTGTGGCTGCAACATTGACACAACGGATGGTGGCGACTGGTCATGGGCTATACAGGTGAATCACAAACATATCTTGGAAGAAAAATATCTTGGTGAACGTAGAGAACCAAACGAACCCTTTATGGACAGCAAAAGCCGATATATCGTCTTGGGCTATTTCAGCCGTAACTCGCCAGTCGATAGAGCTAGAGAGGTGTTCAAACTATCTACAGATTCGACAAGACTTCTAGTTTTGACTGAACAAAATTTTTCAGTTTGGGGTTTTCTAGAGGGAGGGCCAGAAGTGGAGGTGTTGTTGCGTTTTTTTGGCCAACTTTACCCGGCCCTGGGCAGCAATTTTTTGGCTCAAGGTTGTTACGGAAACTAAACTATCATGCGAGTCTTTAAAGCCCTTGATTGGCTTTCTAGCATATCTGGAACCAAAATTATGGCCCATAAACAAAAAATTGGTAAAAATTTGTACCCCCACAAACGCTAACCGTGAATGTATTACACCCATATTTTATATGGCCATCACTCGACAGCAGTTTGAGCTAGAGAGCTTTTCAAACCCTCTAAAGACTCGTGAAGTCTTGTAGTTTAGACTGAAAAAACAATTTTAAGCTTGGGTGTCGTTTTTTGTTGTTGATGTTCCAGTTCACCAAAGTTCACCATCCAGTTCACCAAAGTTAGTAGGCTTGTTATAAATATCGAAACTGTGTGCTCTGATGCTGTTAAGAAGCAAGATGGCAACACCTGCTACAAAGAATGATGTAAAGAACATTTCGGATAA
>JGI24022J15233_10009375_pt1 | contig 11015 bp, 8 predicted proteins | sample Ectturendosymbi2_FD_15233 | JGI IMG/M metagenome (IMG submission 15233)
GGAAAACAACCGTTGGTGGAATTTTGATTACCATTGCATTCATTGCACAAATGAGTGCAACAAGTTGACCGCGCTTTGCTGATGTGATAGATTGATAGAACCAATTTGTTCCACTCATTTTTCAGACAATAAGTTTGGCGCCCTTATGTTCGAACCTGAGGTCTTTCGGAAGCAAATGTACTGTGTTGAAGAAAGTACTTGTGACATTGTGGGGACTTTTCGGCGCCCCCCGCAGTGATTTGGCGCTCCCATGGTGATTCGGCGCCCGGGGAATTGTGTTCCCCTTCTCCCCCTCATTACGGCCTTGAGTGAAGGTACTGAAAACCTTAATAAATGGGAAGATATTTAAGGAAAAAACTTCTGAAGTTGCTAGATACTGCTATCGGTACACAGAATGAATTGCTTGAAAAAAGTGATCTTGCAAGCTTGTGACACACTAGAATTGTACTTGCATTAAAGCTTTTTCAGAATTTGCAAAAATATTTTCCTGTCTTGTGGTTTTCACTGACTCGCAAAATGTTTCCACTTTTACTGAAACCGTTCGATATTAGCACCGTTTTTATCAATTAAAAGTTTTACCAATCTTTGTATCCCTTCATCAGTGACTTAACTAGAGTTATGAGCCAGGGGGTACACCTAGCTGAAGGGTCCCATTAGCCAACACTCAGAAAAAAATTGAGAAATGATAGTGAATTGATAAGCCCTAAATCACCGGAAAGTGCTCCTAAAAACGCAAAAAGCAATAACCTACTGAAAGAATACAAAAACAGAAATATACGCTAAGTGGGTCCCGATTTTTGCATTTAACTTGCCAGGGTGCTTTTCGCACCCTTGGCCCCTTGTCACTTACGCCACTGCCCTTCATATCACGTCTTCGGGTTTAAGCATCGCCAATCTTCTTCCCGAGATCATTCACAGCAAGAATTTAATTAAAAATGGTATCCCCAAATCCAAGATTAACAAACGTCACAACACAGCCATGGGCATCGGAAGGAGGTGGCAGGAGAGACAAGGACCCCTGGATTTCGAAATTGGATGTTTTTCTACTAATTTTTGCAGAAAAATGTTATTTTAGTTTCGAGTTGGTAAAATGAAATTTGACCACTGTTTCCGCCCATGGAAAAATCCTTTTGGCCATCCCTGGAAAAAAATCGTTTCTACGTCCGTGAACACAGCTACAAACACAGAAATAGCCCGAATTCGAGCCCAGGCGCGTAGCAAACAACAACCTAGTCAAAGGGTTTATTGTTTTCACGTTTAAGCTAGAAGCTTATTTTTTTCAACACTGCCAATTTATCAGTGCAAGATGGGAGTTAGACTGAGCTCGTCGAAAGAAACGTGGGTCTGAAGCTCGTTTAACTGTAGAAACAACATTTAAGAGATGAAATGTTAACTGCTTGAAATTGAAACATTTTCTGCTCAGTAATATCTAATTACACGAAGTGCAGTGAACTCTAAACGCAGAAGGTAACTTCTGCCTCTCACGCTCAACCCAGGCTAAAAATGATAGTATCGCTTGAAGGGACAAGATTGTTGCAGCGGGCCAGAAACGCGTTACAATGCACAAATATCTTCTTTAAGGACAGACATGTCAGCGACCCGAGCGCTAACAATCAAGACTGTATGACAAGGTTGCCGTCACAGAAAGCAGTTCTTTATTAAAATGCAGCGGGAATGGTAAGGCCACGCGATAACATGCAGCGGGAATGGTAAGGCCACGCGGTAACAAGGAACAGAAAAGAACAACTGCAACTGTAAAGTGCGAATGCAAGAAAGAAAGACATTCAATTGGCCAAAACATAGAATCATTCAAGTTTTTTTCCCCGTCACACTCAGAAGAAAAACGATTTACGTAACACGTACTTCAACATTTTACCTTACGTCTGCGACGACGCGTAGGTCGATACCAGATAACTCGTAGAAATATCATGCGGGCGGGAAGTTTCGAACAAGATGCCAACAGGCCCGCAGCCACGGAGGACAGTGCCCTCCACATTACGTTGTGCCCAGAATAATGTTTCAAACGTACGCAGTAATAAAAACAAAGATCATATCCCTTGAAAATGTATTTTCTCCCCGAAACCTTAAAACCTGGCTACGGGTCTGGTCGCCAATAGGATAAAACACGCCGAAGAGTCTTGTTCGCAAAATCAAATCAGCTTTCCCATGCGAAGAAATCCCTACATGGTGCAACAAAATATCGAAATGCTTTGATTGCACAAACTGTAGTAATTAAACGATTTTCAATCTCACAGCAAACGCAACCGCTGAAAATGACAACCCCGTCATTTGTTCACAGTCCGGTTGATGTCCACCCGGACTTTGCTGGATATACCCTGTGCAACGTTGCATGTACTCTGTTTGAGAGGACCTCGGTGACGTTTGCGTTAAACATCAAAACGTGACATCACTTGCTGCATAAACGTCATCACACGGCGAACCTCCTTTACACATATGAAATAACAAACAATGACTGCGTGTGTTTCTGCCAGTTTTTCCATAGTTTTCGCTGCGAAATATGAAGTGTCTTGAGTGAAAAACACCAACACTTCTACTTGTACCGAAGTCAAAGAACTTAGAAATATACTGAACTGAAGCACAACAAAAATCTCTACCTTTAAGCCATCAAAAATGGTAATGGGTTTGTAGGTTTCCCTTGCCCCACGAGTCACTGTCATGATGTTTTGTTCTACGTTTATTGAGCCATAAAACTAGACGTAACTTTGGGAAAATACCTATATAAAATATATGCATAAACTTCATAGATATTTTGATTTCTTTGGCAGATGCTACTGTCGGTAAAACAAGTTCCTGAGAAGAGTGTCCAAATNGTAACCGCTAGGATTTGGATTAATAAAAATTTTATACGAACATGTCCTAGACGTTCAGTGGAATGATCAACAACAACAGGCTCTCTTCGTTCTGTTTCGGAAACAACGGGCATTGTGTGGCCAGGGCGTGCTTCACGTTCCCATGTTACCGAAGACGATCTCTCTATTGCCACCACGCGCAAGAAATGTGGCACAGCGGAGATTTGATCGAGTTCATTCGTCTTCTTATGAAAGTAAAGAAATTTCACAAAAACGACAAATCAATAAATGCGGCTTAGGTTGCGTGGTGATCGCAAAGCGACACAACCAGAGTAATTAGTCGCTTGATCACGTGATGGCGCAAGTTTCCAACGTACAAAAAACTTGGAAGTTGGAGGGGGTGATCATTGCAATTGCACAAAGCCCCTTGCATTGAGAAGTGGCGAACTCAAAAGCTAGGAGGGGAACATGTTGACAATTTCAATCATGAGAAAACGCGTTAAGGCTGTCAAGTAGGTAGCGCAACACTGTTAGGAAATATCTTCGGATATGGCGAAAAAACTCCCAAAAATTCACGCATGACGGACAACTTCTACAGATGCGACGTTGCTCATTGGTCGACGTGCTTCTTGCTTGCCTCTCATTGGTCCGCATGCTTCCTGATGCTGCCCAAGATATCCGTGCTCTGAGCGGCATGATAGGGGCTCATGCTGCCGAACGCAACACCGAGCATCAACGAGACGTGCATACTTCGAGGGAGGTACTCGAAGCGGACGCGCGCCCCGAGCGACTTCATGCGTTCGTGCAGGATGATCTGAACACAGGCTCGGCGTTTATTTCCCGATGTTTCACGTGAAAAACTCATTTAAAATAATGCTACCGCCCTCCTTAGGTCAACACAAGTTCCGACGAACTCCAGGTAAACACTGGAAAAATGCATCGAAATAAAACCTGCTGATAGGAAAGTCGATTGTTTGTCGCACCAATTGCGCTAATTTACTGTAAGGACACACCGGCACTGTGATATAAAGGCACACGGGCACTGTGCCGTAAAGGCACATTGGAACCGTGCTGTAAAGACACACCGACACTGTGTTGCAAAGACACACCAACACTGTGTTGCAAAGACATAGTGTCACTGTGCTGTAAAGGCGCAACGGCACTGTGCTGTAAAGGCGCAACGGCACTGTGCTGTAAAGGCACAACGGCACTGTGCTGTAAAGGCACAACGGCACTGTGCTGTAAAGGCACAATGGCACTGTGCTGTAAAGGCACAACGGCACTGTGCTGTAAAGGCACAACGGCACTGTGCTGTAAAAATACATGGGCACTGTGCTGTAAAAACACGTCGGCACTATGCTATAAAGACAATACGGCACTGTGCCTGTATGGACACATCAACGGTGTGCTGTACGTACGCAACCGACTCTTACCACAGCACAACAACGGCAGAAAACTTAACCCAATCTGATATTCCACTGCCAGTTTCAACCTCTTTAGAGCAAGGCGCCTTTACAGATAAAATCTCACCGTTCAGTGCTGCAACTAAAATCTGAGCTTTCGCACAGTAACATACAGAACTTCCATCGCTTATTCAATGCAAACCTCACCGCTTCGTCCCGCAACGGGTCGTATCCGGAAGCGTAGATGCTCGTGAACGGAAGTTTCGTCAGCATTTGATCAGACGCTATCAGGGGGCAAAGTCGGGGGTCAAGGATCATGTCGCGAAGGTACGCTCGTGTGGTCTCGTCAATCAACGGCGCGTGGTCAGAGGAATCCTGCTGTTGGTTGGCATTGTTCAATTTGTATCTGGAATAGGGGAAGCACCGGAATCAAGATTTTCGTTTCCGTGACTGCAGCTGTTTTAAAACTTTGCGTTTTATGGCTGCAGTATAATTTTTAGTGCACTGAAAAACGTGTTAACTCATGCAGTAGTGGGTCTAGCGCAGTGGTTCTTCACAGTGCCCCAGAAAGAGCGCCAGAGTGTTTTCTTTTATTCCTCAAACACACAAACAACGACCACCACTTTGACTAATGACATCACACAGACAAGGGATCCCCAAGTCAGTATCTTTAAGAACGGGAGCCCTCGGGGTTGAAAAGATTTAAGAACCACTGGTCTGGAAGGTAAATTTGAATTTTTTAAACATTTACATGCAAAACAACTTTGACAAAGTATGCCGGATAACATTGACCTACAAGTGATCTGGTTATCACAGGAAAAAAACTTTGAAAGTACCGAATTAAGAATAATTTTAGTCTCTGCCAGATTGAGCTCAGTAAAACGAACGAAGGTAGGGGCTAACGCATCATGCAAGCAGCAAGAACTAAACTAAATAAAATAAAGTACTAGGCATTACTTTTCAGGAATCGCATCTTCATTGACCATTTTCAGCGCTTCAGCCAAAGCTGGGTCTACTTTGTCGATATGTTTATTCCTACTAAGGAGAGCAGCCAGTTCAGGTCGATTGTCCAGGCTGAAAATCAAAAGAAAAAGCACGAGTCTAATTAAAGAGCAATTTAGGACTTACCGTTGGAATAATATTCCACGCCTTCATTTTGAAAATAGTTTCTAATCAAGATCAAGAAAATAAATAAACAATATATTACTAACCCGAGGTAAGATAACCAAAACCTTTCCGCAAAATGGTTGCGAAAGAAATATTGCGAATTCTCGCGGAAGCTCGGCAGCTGGAAATCGACTAACTGCAGCATAGGGTTAATGAGCGTCAGCATCACTGGAATCTGAATTTCAGACGAAGTCTCGCTCATCTTTATGAGTTCCATTGTCACTGACATGGCGAGGTTGCCTCCTGCAGCGAAACGACAACGACACTTTGAAAAATGAGCCAGTGCTGAGGTGTCAATGACAACTGAGCGATGACTAATCAAAGGAACATAATTCCAACTTGTTAGCAAACATACATTATTTGAAAACCCTGTGTTACTCGTGTGACACACGGTGACAGCTGACAAGTATCGTGAGGAACTCACTCGTGACGCCTTCATAGACGGACTCGCTTCTTCTGCTATTCGTCAACGCTTACTTGAATAAGAGCCCACGTTGAAACAAGCTTTTGAATTAGTTGGTAACCTCGACAGAGCTCATCGCCACTCCAGCTGCATCGGCCCCGGATCAATCGTTGTCTGTGATGACACTGTGACACAAATGCTAGAGATTCCGGAACTGCCGTCTGTACAAAGCAATCATTTTCTCCAGTTGTTAAGGCTGTATCGTGCTTCTTCTGCAGTCTAGACACTCACCGAAACCGATCGTTGTGTCCTGCTCGCAACGCCTCCTGTCATTCTTGCGGAAAACTGGGTAATTTCGCACGTTTCTGTCGGTCTAAAGGTTCGCCAAACGATATTGCTTCGGCTGCTGTCATTGCTTCTGCTCCATCTTGCTCCTTTACTTGCTTCTGCTCCATCGACTTTAGATCGGCAATCGTACCTGGGAACGGTGGTGTAGGAGGCGGAGGTGCGGGACCGGGGAAAACGTGGTCCTACCTTCCCGGACGGCGCCGACATGGGAGATGTAGCAGTCGACGAGCCTGTTGATAGCGTACGAGGTGAAGAAGTGGAAAATGACGAGGACCCTGTTCCGGAGAAAACTGACAGTGAACCAACCGACTTGGCCGCGCCGGTCTGCCCGTATACGCAAAATTTCAATGTCGCTGAAATTTGGATGGTGGAGATTGTGGAGATTCGTGTGTTGCTGCCTCGCCGCCAATGCCAATGATTTCTCAATCGTGAAACACTGATTGCTGCCACGACAGCTTGGGGCAGTTGACGACTGTATTTCACAGCGAGGGTTGAGCAGGCCATTCTGTTGCTGTCGCTGTTACCTGTTGCTGACGCTGCTCTTTGTTTCTACTGATGGTAGCTGCGAATTCACGTTGATTAAATTGTGACACACGAGACCTGCGACGCGACTCTCGTACACTAGGCTTCAATCAACCTAAATCGCATCCGACGAAAGGTGCTTGGCCTACCTGAGTCCAGGTAAAACTACGAGATCGAAGAGAAACACCTACAACACTTGGTTGGAAAACAAGATAGAAGTATCATTCATTGTATTCAAAGTTCAGACACAAGAGGTTCTTAACGTGTTTAACCAGTATATGCCACTGTGCAGCACACATTCAAAGTATACCTGCACTGTCTCCAACCACTACAATCTTCTTTGGGTCAACGTTGAATTGGCTAGCTCGCTTCATCAGCCATAGAGTACTGTTAAGACAATCTTCAAATGGGACTGGAAAGGAATGATCAGGAGATCTTCTGAATCTGAACACTCAAAAACATCAAACACATATATTGGTAATGTTGTACAATAATACTTGGGGAATAGAGATACTTACTTGGTGATCATGAGCATTCTAACTTGCTTGAAACAATAGGATAAACTGTCAGGTACAAGAGCATATCGCGCTAAAAACAAGGACTTACTCTGGGGACACCACCAGATATCCTGTTTCTTCAGCTGCCTTGACAATCCAGGGGGCGTAAGTATCTGCATACAATAAAAAAATAAGAGAATGAGACTACTCATTCAACCAGATAGTACATACATGTAACACTTTGCATATGGAGTGGGGATGTGAAGGTTTGGCTAGTTAACAAGGTTCTGATGTTTGATGCATTCAACATTGTTTGATGTACTTGTATACCTTCTTTTGCCCTTTTATCTCTTTAATGAACAGAAATATGTTTTGTGTGATGGGTTGTCAACCACCAGGTGCCTAGTGTCCTGAGTAGACAACCAGGAGGTTTACTTAATAGAAAGTTGCAACTGTTGACTAAATAGTAAAATACACATTTTCATTGCAAGATCACAACAAATTGCACGTGATCCCGAATGTTTTAAAAGACGTAATGTGTATCATGCACAAATGTATCATGCACACATCTGTATCATGCACACATCTCAAGACATTAGTAAGCTTTGAACAGCCAGAAANGCAGTTTCATTTGTGCAGAAGATGGTATCAAGTCGAATCCACAATAGAGTTTAAGAAGTGGCTGCCTCTTGGTTATGTGATCCTGGGCAGAACTTATCATTATATCTGTGCTCAGATCACTGTGTGCACAGAAATTTTGCGAGTGTAAAGAAAAAACCATTGCTCAGCAGTATATTATAGATATTTTCAAAATTGTAATGCACAGAGCTAGCTTTTAAATTACACATTATGCTAAGTGATTAACCAGATTCTTCACACTTCTAAAGAACAACTGGCCACCACGAGCTATACAATCCCATGTGAGTTTTTAATAGATGCAGGTTCTAAAAACTTCTCAGCTTTTCCAACAATGTTTCTTGTGTATAACTTAACTTTCATAAAAACTTCTCTTCCATGCCTACTTAAACACAATACTTAATAGCAGCTTTTATAGCTGTTTCGTACATAATTTACAAAAATGTTCCAGTATATAAGCTTTCTACAGAACTCACAGGAAAGAATTTTATGTTACAGCATCAACACTAAAAAATACTGCTGTCGTTTCAAAGTTTACAAACATAGAGAAAAATACGGATTTGTCTGAGGTTTATTCAATGCTACTCAAAAACAAAGTATAACTTAGTGATATTCATCCAAGTTTTTTTTATTTTACTGAAACATTTCAGTCATTGTTTGCTGAGACATTTTGGTCGCTGAAACATTTCAGTCATTTGCCTCACAGTTGTATTAAAACTCACCATAACAGTGTTTTTTACCTTATATTTTCAAACATTCTGACCGAAATGACTTTGATTTTTTTTTGGTCATTTTAGACACGTTTCGGTTTATGACCGAAAAAAAAACAATTCTAAGTAGGTAGAGGAAACAATCATTAGCTTGTTCTAGCAAGCTCAACAACTTGTCATGTATAGACAGAACTTTTTACGAAAAATAACTAAAAATACGCAAAACAAATGTAAAATTATACCACAGAAAAACGCTAACTTTGCAGCCTGAAACATTTTCAATTGCATAGTACAACTGCTATGGACTAGCATCAAACATAATGAACACATAACAAACCTAAATTATTGATTGTAAAACCACCACCATGAAAAAAAACAATGGCAGGTCCTGCTTCAGATCTTTCCTTAAAACCTGAAAAACGAAGTCGTGTGTAAATTACAAAGCATGCTTGATTCATTATCACAATAAGAACCTGTTAACAACATTTACTGAAGGTGTGTTTGATCCACTTAGCTTAGAAATGTCACTGGTAGTATCTATAAAGTATATTCTTTAGTTTAATGTTGCAGTGTGACAACAACTTAGCACTTTTGTAACTGGATGGTTTCCCACGGCACATAGGTGTACAAAGCAGGCAATTTTTTGGGGGTGCGAAGAATATTTTGCCCGGATTTTCCCAAAATTGCCCGAAAAACATAACATGTTAAGGACTCACAAGTTTTGAAAAAACTTGTGCAAACAGTAAATAGCAAAATTTTTACTCACAAAAATGTTATCAAACATAAGGCAATGATAATAATCAATCGACTTCATAAAATCAAATACTATCTGCTGTTAGTGCTTATTACTATGAAAGAGGTATTTGTGACATTAATTGGAACTTTTTTAGCTATTAATATTGTATAATAATAAAATATACTACCTTTAGGTGTGACGACAAGAAGCTCAATTTTGTCTAGCACGATTCTTTCTGCCATGACAGCATCAAGATATTTAATTGGCATTGGCAGCAATTCAAAAGCTCTGTACACTGCCCATCCACAAAAACCAAATTTCTCTGAACATGATGCCTAAAAAGATTTGTGTCAAAAGTGCCAAGAAAATAACTAATTAAAACCAACATTGAATCAACAGCAGCTAGCATCATAGCACCTGGCACAATCAATTTCTCGAAAAGGATTGCGTCTTACATCTTCACTATAGCTCTTTTTGGTAGTGTCTGAAGATGCTGTACAATGGTGCAAGCTAGTCTAGATCAACTTAAAGTTCTAAGGTCATACATATTTTATCTAAACAAGTCAAACAAAGCCAAAGATAAAGATATGTACTGTGATTAATTTATTTCCACAAAGTTTCAACCCTCAAGCACAGAATGGGGATACAGAAATGGTGATCTTTTTTTTTCTTGAAAAAACACTTGTATAAAAATTTTTGAACATGACGCCAATGTGCAGTGTTATATGAAACCGATGTACTATTACAAAAATTCATTGATTGATTCCCTGTTTATCTCCCTTGTAGAGAGTAGTTACTATACCTTAGCTCAGCCTGTTAACCAGGCACCCCTTATGGGGATGTAAGTGATGCAATTGATGCTTGGTCCGAACACCATGATTCATCACCACTACAAAAGGGATTATAGTCTGCCTGGGATGATATTGCCTGCAGAGATTCAATAAATACCCTGCTGAACAATAAAATAAGAGCCCTTGGGTTTATTGTCAGCTACTCGCAAAGAGAGCCAAACTGCTACCTGGTCAAAAGCAAAAATCCCAATTGCTAATGTTGGAAACCTGCTCAGGCCTGTTGAGTTCCACATTACAATCACTGTCCAAAATGAAAGGGTCAGTTTTTCATCAAAACTGCGTGGATCCTATAGTGTAATGTTTACGCGCTATGCCTTCTATGCAAATGGTTTTTGGTTCGAATCTCACCTTGCCCACTCTCCTTTTTTTATTCTTTACTTTTTTTCAGGTTTAAGTTTTACGTTTACCACTTTGAGAGCTGGCATACAATATATTCGAACCTAGAATTCGGCCTAAAATCAACAGTTTTCGGTTGCCTTATCAACGCCATAGCTCCTTCGCCGATTGCGCTAGAGAGCTGTTCAATGGCTGAAACAGATCGGCTAGTCTTCTACGTTGCACTTGGAAAAAATTTTTTGGTTGGGGGTTGCGGATTTTTTTTGAGTGACGTCATTAGTGTAATGGTTTTGAGGTCATTTTGGCTCATGTCTACTGGCCTAGGGCCCAACCGCTAGGCCAAAGTATTTCGCTGAAGTTTTCATTGGAAACTAGGTTCGAGTCCAAGTCTTTTGAGCCTTTGATCGACTTTCTAGCGTTTCTGGTTCAAAAGTTATGATCTAAAATAAACTAATTATTCATTTATCTAATTAGTTAATTAGTCAAATATTTTTATTAGTTTAGATCATAACTTTTGAACCCGAAACCCCAGCAAGTCATCCAAAGTATCAAAAGACTCGGATTGTAGCCTAGTTTCCAATAAAAACTTCAGCGAA
>JGI24022J15233_10009377_pt1 | contig 11015 bp, 4 predicted proteins | sample Ectturendosymbi2_FD_15233 | JGI IMG/M metagenome (IMG submission 15233)
CCTCGAGCTATTTTGCAATTTACTCAGGAACATCAATCGGTAAGTAACAATGTGTTTTTTTGTTTTTATATTTAGAAATTTATTGTGGGGCTCCGTACATTATGGTCAATCTCTTCATCGGCTCCATAACACCAAAAGTTTGAGAACCCCTGATCTAGTCAACCAACCCCGTACCCCAAATGAACATCGGGCAAAAAGTTCGTTATATAAACCTCGGGCAAAAATAATGAAATCTTTTCAGAAACAAAACGTTGTATCCGATACAAAAACTAATAGGATGAAAGTTTTTTCTGTAATCTTTTGTGGCCAATCACACCTAGCAGTTTTTCAGTTTAATTCTTTGTTGGAAAGGTCTAACATAAGCATTTCTTGTTAAGGTGTATACAGAAAGTTTTTTACTCAGCAATGTATCAATTTCCTAAAAAGTGCCGATCATCACACAAACAACGTCGTTTCGGAAGACCAAGTGTTGTCTGAACCGATAGGTGTTCAAGGTCTGATAAAAAAAGACGTTTCAGAAATTATCAAAAGATTAACAATAAATACAATTGATACTGAGATGAAAGATCGTGTCCAAGCGCCTAAATCTCTTCAGTAAGTATGTCACAAGATTTGTACCCAAGTTTTTCTAAATATCGCAACTGCAAATTGTCTTGGGTAGTGTAAGAAGGAACAGTAGATAAATATAATCAGGTACAAAAGTTTCAACTTTCGCAAACAAAGCCTTAATCAGTACCTTTTGCTAAAGAAAAACTTTATGCAACAGATTCTCTAGCCACTGCTAACGCTTTATGCGAAAAAAACAGACAAAAACTCTGTTTCGCCAAAGCGAAACTTCATTTGGGTTAAGACTAAAATTTACTAGTCATGGCATCGACGCATATTTTTTATTTGCTTACCACTGCCTACTTTGAATTTAAATAAACCAAAACTGGCAATCACTAACATCCATAAGGACACAGACAGTGTGAGATGATATATGACAAAAAACACCTTTGTATGATATCTTTATATGACAGCATTTTCCGGTTCACCTAGTTTCTTAAGCCCTGCGCAACAGGTAATCCCGCTCACAAATGCATATAGAATGACAGGATATCCACTCACCCAGTTTCTTATCCGTCCTACCTACATTCTGTTTATGGAATCGAATACAACGTGTTTTAATGATCAAAGGTGTACGGGAGTGCATCTTTTAGAGGATGTCAGAAGTTTTGCCCAAATTTTGCCCCTTTTTCCTTACTATCGTAAAAAACAAGGTTTCTGCTTGCCAAATATCAATAACAGAGCAACATAAACTCGAGCCGTATATCCTCAATTCTTCATATTCGAGGAAGCAATTTAAACAAAATTTGGTAAAATTGGTTAGTTTGGGCCTTCCATAACACAGCACGATGAAAATTTTGTTTACAATTTTTGTAACATTTCCGCTGATGAAAATGCGATTTAAGTAACATTTTCATTCTCATTTTTATCTTCATTACTGGTGTTTACGTAGGTGTCCTGAATTACATTGTGATCACCTATTGATTAAAATGTGTCAGTGGAGGATCCATCTGTATTTTAACCAGTGTTGCTGGTTTCAACTTTATTTTCACCTTATTACTTGCGTCGACTTCGTCATTCTGATTGTGGTCATCAACAGACATGGGGCGATTACACCACAAATGTAATCGATTACAATTACTTGCCACATGCTCGATTATGATCAAGAATAAGCAAGACCACAATGTAATCGAGTAGGATTATGACTGCACTGAAAGTATAATCACAATTACATTTGTTTTGAAACATCTTCACAAAGGAAACAAAACCCATTTGCATGTTTTGCTGCAGGTATATTTTCAAATAATATTCGAGGTGAACGAATGCAATAAATGAAATGACGAGTCACTGAGGAGTAAGCACTGAAAAAAAGAATCATAATAATTTTTGCTGAGAGGTTTGTGCAGTCAAGAGTCAACAAACGCTTTAAATATTGATTAAACAAAAATAAGCAATGTTTAAAATGTTTGTTACAGTTGATAAACACCTTCAAATATTTTATTCGGCAAACGAAATCTATCAGGCTTTAACACTAATTCAGCAACGCTTTTTCTTCAAAGTGGGTTACTTTGTTTTCAGTTGTGTGATGGCCTTTGGATCGTCTGTAGCCCAGCATAGCATTTTGTAGCTTTTAGTTTGAAACGAAATGAACAGTAATGCCAACATAGCTGCGCATCTGTCTACTGGAGCAAACGTAAACGGTCAAACAAATGCGGATTGGGTTCTTTGAGCTTTTTACCAGTATCTGGTGGATGATCTCTGTTAACATACTAGTTATCAGATTTGTGGAAAGGTGTTTTCGACTTGGGATTAATTTACTTTAATCCTCTGAAAAATGTTACACTACTGTACTAACTATATACATGGCCTACTGCAGCACTTATATTTATAGGTTCACTCTTAATACATATAGATGAAACCAACACCTCTCCTAGTAATATAACGCTAACACTTTTGTTGCCGAAGTGCCTACACGCAGGGCCGGTCCTAGCATGTGCGGGACCCAATACAAGACTCAGGCGCTGGGCCCCTCTGAGCAGTGGTGTTATGACGTCATGGTGCTTAGTCAACCGTGCTACGACCTTCTTGATGAAGTTGTTTTAGCAAAATAACTATATGAATATCAAAATAGACGGCAAGTCATTGCAGTTAATATATATGTATCAGCAGTTTCTTTTTTTGCCAGGGCATGGCTCATGTGTCCTCTAACTACGTCTATGTTTATGACTAATAGCCTGCTTCTGTCGTGGACATTAGACAGTGTACCGCTACCACTCATAATTAAGACAGAAACTGTAAAGGAAGCTCTGCAATGGAGATCCAAGCTACGAGCGCAAGTGCAAAGTTTCGTCAATCAAACCGAAATTACAAGCGAATTGAACTTACAATGCAATTATTCCATTCGTGTTGAACGACACTTTCGTTCGACGAACAGTTAACTTGGAGAAAACTGTTAACATGAATTGATTACCTTTCTCGCTTTCGGTAATCACACGCGCAGACACGTTCTTGAATAAAGGAAACGTTTTGGCGCACAATCAACTACCCACTTTATGAAGGAATACAAGAAAAAAACAGACTTTAAATGAGGGCAACCCTTACATCCGCCCAAAGCTCCCCAAAAGCCCAAGTTTATAGTTATTCGTAATGCATGGTCTTCGTTTGCAAACTGTTCTCAATGAAATACTGTAGAAATGTAATGCACATAGATTTCACAACTATACCACGTCACAGATTTAGAAACACTTATCAAACGCAATAATGCGCATGGTTGATTGACGAAATAAAAGCATACAGCCGCCCGATATAATGATAAACAGGAAAGCGTTTGCTGGATGACATTCACATTTTTGCTTTGCCTAGTTAAAGCTCCAGGGCAACTTTAGTGCCCTTTACGTTTATGAACTTGAACTTTGAAGTAGTGGTTTCCTACCTATTTACGCTTGCAAACAGGCAGGGATGTAGTGGGGTGGGAACACGTGGGAACAGCGTTCCCACACCTTTTTGCACTAGTAACGTTACTTGAAGATATAGATTTTTCATTTCCATTTTTACGTGTAGCGCCTGGAGCAGCATAAATGAATAAATGACCAATTATCTCGTGTATAGCATCGTGTCATGGTTGTGTAACTGTCCATGACAACGGTGCACAACCTGCTGCCTTCGATAATGGAATTGGCGGCCGTCCACATGTAATTTAAAATATAAGATTTGGCGGCCGTGCTGGCGTATATTGAAGCAAAACAAACGAAAGGCAAGCAAGATCAAGGGAGTCATCAACTGTTACGATGCTTTGCAAACTTTCCTTTTAATAAATTCGTTAAAATGTTTGACATTTTATTATACTTTTAGGCACAAATAAATGACATATACCGGATGAAACCTATTCCATTGATGTAGTCGAGAACGTAACCTCCGAGACCGAGACCTGACTAAAATTTCGAGAAGGGACCGAGACTTCGTCATAAAAGCCGAGACCGAGACCTGGAAGTTCGAGACCGTGACCGAGAGTCGAGACCTCACATTTCTCTGCTGGTAATTTAAAGCTAACTCCTTGAATATCTGGAACATTGCCAAATACCAAGATAATAAAAATCATCCGAAATTTACGCAAACGGCCATATGCTGCAAACGTCCATTTTCACTTTCCTCTTAGGAATTTACAACCTCAAACCTGTGGCCTTATTTACAAATTCCATGAAGAAATGCATGGACACTGAAAATGTTGGCAGCGTTTGGAGGGTCTACGCATTTTACACTGGAAAAATTTCGGTTAATCAATTGAAAATTTCTTGCCATGAGGTCTTTGCCGTTGCTATGCTTCAATAAATTTGTTTTGCTCAGAAAAATTTTAATTGTTTTGTTCGCTACAAAACAGTACCAACGCTTCTGTGTAAGGACAGGCGATGATGCCCTGATGAAGCTCCCATATTCTGGTCTCCTACCTATCATTGAAGTAGGCCTTTGTTATTTGAGAAAGTGGAGAAGAGGCGAACCATTACTTTTTGTTTTGAAACAAACACAGTAGATGTAGACGAGTGTATACAGCCCCACCAGCACTAGTCAAAACAGCACAGTAAAGTGGTAACTCCGCAGGAAAGGTTGCTTTACATCATTCAATTTTTTGCCAAGGTGTTTCGTCGTTTATATCATTTGCCAATGAAGTAACAAACTTTAAAGTTTTTTACTGTCTACCACTTACCTGTTTCACTACATTCTTTTTATTTTAACACTGGGCATCTGCACTGACACTCAAATTTATTCGCCACATATTTCATTTATTTTGGCTAACAAAGCTTTGCATTTTTTTGTAACGTTACCTACACCTTACCTGATTACTTTTCTCCTCACACAACAAGTAACTGATTAAGAATTCTCCAAAGATTTAGAAATATGAGGTGATAAATTTAGAGATTTAAAAAACGAAAGCACTACTTTAAATTTCAAAAAGCAAAATTGTAACTAATTTTCATCCATCCAAACTTGCTCACTCTGTCCAAAACAAGTTTTTAAAATGTTGCTCGTGGTTCTGCTGTTGACGCAAAGAAAAAAAACTTAGGCTTATTAGAGTAATAGACTTTTTGACACAAATTAGGTTTCCACTTTGAACCAGCGCGGTAATATCTCACCGCATGCTGTACTACAGTGGTGTAGCCGACCATAAAAGTAATTCCTCTTTCCACTTCTCACATTTGCTTCCAACAATATGAAATGAGAGAAAAGCATATATCATGCTTATTATAACAATAAGGAATAATAAAGCATCTTGAACAAACATCGCAATCAAATGCTCAAACTGAAAAAGGTCTTGTTTTTATTCTCGATTATGCATCCTGCTTTCTCTGCTTATTAGCCACACTTCTAGTCATTACATTTCCTACTTTTGCTGCCTTCGTTACATATGCATGTATGTATGGCTAAATAAATAGCATAGCTGGCACGTGCTAGGCAGTGGTTCAGCGGGAAAGTTTTGTTTTTTGTCAATACTTGTGAATGAGTTGGCATCGTAGATTTGACGTGTTTTCCATGGCAACAACAAAGTGCAAAACACAGGGCTAGTGAAGCCCTGAAGCAACTTGGGTTTGCTTTTTTGTCTTACTTAGAGCAAGGTGCTCGTAGTTTGTCAGTTTTTTTACAACTGCGGCAGATATTTTGCAGGTAACCATTGCCTTCGTATTGAAGATTTTTTCTTTCTCTGATCAAAAAGTATTAGACGTTTTCGACAGGCATTGTTGGGATGCAGCATGCTGCAGCAGAATGAGCGAAGTTCGGGATTACTGGTGTAGTTGACTGGCAGTGAAATGGTGTAGCGCCTTCCCGCTAAGTTTATGGCTGTATATATAATTCCTAGTATTGCTATTTTTTACTGTCAAGTTTTTGTATTTTCAAGTTTTTCATAATTTCCTTATTTTTACATTAAACGGATATTCACATCTGTTCCAAATTTCCGTTTTTGCAGCCACACTAAGAGTTTTCGCAACACCGCATGTCACCGCAAAGCGAAGTGTGAGACTTTCTAAGGGGTAAATTTTGCAGTTTATTGATGGTGAATGCAGAGAAATGGGGCGCGAAAATAAAGAAGTGGGAGCAATGCCAACTTGCTATTGCCTAACATTTATGTGTTGCCAGCCTTGTCTTACCAACTTTCAGTGTTTTCAAAGTTGTGTATCATGAACACCCTTTTGCATTCCCTCCTTCTGCTATATCAGTCATTCCATAGTCTCAGGAACGTATCCTTGGGTGGCCTTATCTTAGGCTTGATCAAAAGTGCATGCATATCACGGTTGGCTGAGTATGATGACGTCATGAGAGGGCCCCTTTTTAGTCTTGCCTCGGCCCCACCCAACCCTAAACCCACCAATGGTTGTACACCCCTGGTACATGACATCAACAACGGCATTTGCGTACTCCACGCTTCGTCTGATTGCTTGCATTTATTGTAACTCTGCTATCTTCTTTCCAGAGGAACAATTAGTCATAAATTTTTCAGGCCGTTGCGGAGTAGGTTACAGTTTGTCTGAGTGGATTGTGATAACTAAAGGAGCTTTTTGCATGTGAGGGCATTTGAGCGATATTTGGTGTTAGAGCTCGACTTAATCTAAATCAGCGGTGTAGTGGTGTGGGAGCGCCGTTCCAATTCCTTGTTTTTAGAACTACACCCCTACAAACAGGCAAAATACAGTGAAAGTTTGGTTGAGCAGCAAATGATGAAAGCACTTGCACCACCGACAAATAACGCGGAACAATTTTGTGGACGAAGAAAAGGAGGCTAACTTAATAAGCACGTTTTACAACTTACAAATAACCGTAGACTAATCAATTTTGCTAGCCATTAGCTGCTACGTAAATCGTGTCGCAACAATAATTTTACTCGTATTTTTTCAAAAGAAGACACATGGTTCCACTGTTTTACTAAAGTTGCGATTACGAAACAAAGTTTATAAAACACATGATAACGGACTATGGCGTGTTTTGTCTACGAAGCAATGTTTTGGCAGTGCTCTACCGAAGACTGTATGAAGTCCTGTTTCAAGGCAGTTTTGTTTATAATGACACATAAAGCTGGAGGGATTTGTGGCAATTCCCAGCGAAAAATATCTAGGCTAAAGTTAATCACAAGTTTTGATTAATTTTCTTAATCGCAGCGTAAGTCGATATGATGATTCGGTGGTAGCCATGTTATGGTTGTTGGACCATTTTTAGTATCTTTAAAGAAACTGAAGTTTTTCCTCTTTAAAAGAAATTGAGTTCGCCCGATTAGGTATTTTTCGATAGCTAATATCAGTATTGGTCGCTTTCATCCAATAGAAATATAATAAAACGCACTAATGCATATTGCTGTATACGAGAAAAGTCCAAAATTCCGTGCGTGTTGATTTCCCTGAAGACTTGCAAATGTCATAGATTCATGTTCCTTATTTGACGCTGCTCATGCAATGACTGGGTCAACAAACTACCAAACCACTTATTGTAACAGTTTCCCCACTTGTTGCAACATTTTTTTCTTGTTTTGAACATTAGGCTTAACAATATACCTGAAAATTCATCAGAACAGCAGTGCTTGGCTCCCAACCAGTAACACCGTCCGTGGCCTTGGCTACTTAGTGCAGTGAAGCGTTACACAGGACAATTGTTACGTAGATTGATTGTTACATCACCAGTCCTATATCTCGTGATTTATAATTTTTGTAACGAACTATGGAGTCGATGTGCATCAACTAATTTGGTTCCAAAGTGGCAAATATAATTTTTATTTTTTGAATCAATTACGAATTTTAGTATATACCAACCTGCAGAAATCGTCCCCCAAATCTGGTAAATCACACAATTGCCCCCACAACGCATAAATTCCCCCCCCCAGGGGGCGAAACTATTCCGTGATTTCCTTGACTGCGTGTCAAATTTCATGCACAAATTTGGTAAGGGGAACCAACGAGTCTGCCTTTGTCGTTGGCGTCCTGAGACATTCCCTAAGGCAGGGGTTCCCAACCTTTCTCTTACCATGTACCCCTTCAACATTCCGAAAGATGAGAATGTACCCCTACAGCATTTTAACAGATAAGCATGTATCCCTTCAGCATTTCGACAGATGAACATGTACCCCTAAAATTTCTTGTGACAAAATATGTCATCATGGTTATTCATAGATATATTCAACAATAAGCATACAATGACTTTTGAAAATAATATCAGCTGACATATGTATAAATATTTGGAAACAAAAAATATGTAAATATATTTTTATCTCCTATTGCTAACCTTAAATGTACCCCTTCAGATAGGCAAATGTAACCCTGGGGGTACATGCACCCCAGGTTGGGAACCGCTGCCCTAAGGAAATCGTGCAAGAGCGTACAAGCCATGGTATTTCAATTTTGGTACGTTTCTCAGACTGAATTGAGACCAGAAACGCACTACCATGTAGTTCATTTCCTATGAGACACTTCCTGCAAAGTCACAGCAAAGCTCCGCTAAACATGCATAACGCATGAGCAAATCCCACGGCTAGTGACCGTTTATTTACTAAATAGCCCAAGGGAGCTCTGGACGTAGAGCACCTCCCTTGCAAGGTAGGACAAGACACCTCCAACCAACCTCTCTCCTATCACGAGATCAAGGAGCATAGATCAGTACAACAGGTGCCGTGCCGCTACGGATGTGTAACAACTAACAACACGTACAAAATCATTCATATTTATACTTTTCTGAATTTCCTTATTTAGATTACAATCAGCTTTTCCACGATTCTCGTTGGTTTATGAAAATATACCTTATATAATTCATATTGCAATATTTCACTTGCCTTCAATTGCAGATGAAACAATTTGCATTACCTCATTCTTAAATCAACATAAACAAACAAAGTATGCATATTGCAATTCACATTACATCATCCTCAAATATTTTCGTACAAGATACACTATTCATATTTTTTCCTGTCTCTCACTTTTATCATACTCATTCCAAGCATTGCGAAATACGCATTACCTCATCTTTAAATGCACACACAGAGATACAGTACAAAATATTGTTGCGATATATTCATTACATAATGTTTTAAATGCATTCTTTCGAAATATGGATTACGTAATCTTTAAAATGCACAATCTTCCTTTGCAAATTTTGCGAAATACCCATTACGTAATCTTGTTTATGCAGTTTACACAAAACAATAACGCAACAATGATAATACAATAATTACGCTTTTACATTTTCCATGAGGTCATCCAGTTTCTTATAGTTTTGGTTTCACATTTTCCATGAGGTCATCCACTTTCTTATAGTTAGGAATATCGAAATGCTTGCTGTGTGCACCCAAGCATAATGAAAGTACAAGAAATAATCGGAAAACAATCAAAGGTAAAGTGTGCATATAAAAAGATTGCTTGTTTTTACATTTCTTGGTCCTTGCGCTTGAATTTAAAAGCAATTTAGGCACAAACAGTAAGAAAAATGACAACATATACTCTGCTATGAGATGCCTACGCATTGCATTCTTCGTTTATATGAAGCATGCGAAGTCACAATATAGTATTTGAAAAAAGCCCATTTCAGAATTGTGAAAATGTGTGTGAATATAAAACATATTTTTTGTGTAAGTAACTGCTGCTTGTTTGCAATTCCAACTGGTTTTAGAAGACAAGCATCAGTAGGAATAATCGACATGCTTGCTGTGTGCGCCCAAGCATTGTGAAAAGTATAAAAACTTGAAAAACAATCAAAGGAAAAGTGTGCAAATAAAAAGATTGCTTGTTTTTGCATTACTTGGTCCTTACGCTTGAACTCCAACGCAATGTAGGCAACAAATATAAGAAAACTCGCGAAGTATACGCGGGTATGAGCTAGCTTACTCACTGCCAGTGATGTGCCCGAGTCATTTTTGTCGAGTCAGAGTCACGAGCCCTTCGAGTCATAGTCGAGTCAGAGTCATCTGAAATTCTGTCGATTCGAGTCAGAGTCGAGTCATGACTTGGTCGAGTCGAGTCAGATTTGAGTCACAAGAATGGTCGAGTCACTTCGAGTCATCGGTTTACAAGCTCGAGTCAATCTGTCGAGTTATACAAATTTCAAACTTTTCCTATTTATTTTTGGCTATAGGTCCACCAGTGGACCTTCAGTGGCTATAGGTCCATCAGTGGATATTCAATGGCTATAGGTCCACCAGTAGATCTTCAGTGGCTATAGGTCCGCCAGTGGACCTTCAGTGGCTATAGGTCCGCCAGTGAACCTACAGTGGCTATAGGTCCACCAGTGGACCTTTAGTGGCTATAGGTCCACCAGTAGACCTTCAGTGGCTATAGGTCCACCAGTGGATCTTCAGTGGCTATAGGTCCACCAGTGGATCTTCAGTGGCTATAGGTCCGCCAGTAGACTTTCAATTTAATAAACAGATTGGTCCATAATGTGATGCTAACCCCCAAACCTCAAACTCTAAACCTAACCCCTATCTTGAAGTTTGCCCCTAAGTTAAACCTTAAACCTAAAACTAAGCATAACCCCTAAACTCAACCCTCAACATAAGCCTAACCCTAAACCTGAACTGTAAACCTAAAACCCAAGCTGTAAATCTGAACACAAAACTGTGGAAACTTTCAAAGAAAATAAAAAAGCAGGTTGCATGAAGTGTGCAACCAATAGGCTTATACCAAAATGAAATGCACCTGATCACGGTGAGAGTTGAACAGAAAACCATTTGCACAGTGGACGTAAACGTACATGAAGAACTACCATGGTGGTGCCATTAAAGTAGCAAGGAAAACTCAGCATTTTATTCGAACCATGTCACCACCTGCGGACCTTTTGCAGCTTCCTTTTTTGCTATAAATTGGCGACCAACACACTGATATCTTGCCCAATAAGTGACAAAATGGTGCTCAGTGTTGTTTCAGCATGTTTGATTGCAGATTATTTATATCCAAATTTTTTGTGAAAGCCGTTTGCATTTTACTTGTCTCTTTCAGTCTCATTCA